>Ga0268357_100986_pt1 | contig 24972 bp, 22 predicted proteins | sample BioMet10_FD_192466 | JGI IMG/M metagenome (GOLD analysis project Ga0268357, IMG submission 192466) | Sewage microbial communities from Oakland, California, United States - Biofuel 10 (Illumina Assembly) | ecosystem: Engineered > Wastewater > Sewage > Unclassified | place: USA: California... | reverse complement strand
GAAGCTATCACACTCCCATCTCATTGTAAATAGTACGCTTCGCCAAACTAGATATCAATCAAAAAGTAAAATATTTGCACTATAAAATTTATTTAAAAAAATCGGACATTTAAACTTGCAATTTTGATAAAGGGCTATAAAAGCTTAATTGATTGGACTGAATTGGGAGAAGGTACTAGGGCATATATTTATGTAAAGGTAAATATGTCAAATTTTAAAGAAGATATAAAGCAATATATTAATATTGTAGTAAATAATGTAACTGTGGAAGAATGTCAAAGAATTCATGGTGATTGGTGTATGGTAATGAAAGTTAGAGCAAAGTCTACTGCAGATATTACAAATTTCATTGACCAACTATGGGGAGTTAAATCTACCATGGACACCTCTGCCACATTTATTTTATCAACAATAATTGAAGATGGTGTAAAGTAAAATTCAGTGAAAGGGTGAGAAGTGATGGAATTTAATAAAATAGCTTGTATTGATAAAACAGGATTGGAGCCCTGGGCAATTGAAGAACTAAAAAAGTATTCTATAAAACCTATTGAGGTGTTTGATGATTATCCAGAAAGTGATAATGAAATTATAAATAGAATAAAGAGCGCTGATTGTATACTCGTATCTTGGAATACACAGATAAGTAAGAAAGTAATTGAAAACTCAAAGCATTTGAAATATATTGGAATGTGCTGCAGTCTTTATGATGAAAATTCCTCAAATGTTGATATTAAGACTGCGAGAGTAAATAATATTGAAGTTACAGGAGTTAGAGATTATGGAGATGAAGGCGTAATTGAATTTATTGTTAGTGAATTAATAAGGTTACTTAAGGGATTAGGCGAAAATCAATGGAAAAATGAAGCTGTGGAGCTAACACAAAGAATAATTGGTATAATTGGAATGGGAACAACCGGTAGAATGCTAGCAAAAATAGCATCTGCTTTTGGAATGAAGGTTTATTATTTCAGTAGAACTAGAAAAATGGATATGGAAATGGATGGAATAGAATGGTTACCACTTAATGAACTTTTGAAGACAGTAGAGATTATATCTATGCATTTACCTAAAAATACAGTGATACTTGGAACAAATGAATTTCATTTGTTTGGCGATGGGAAAATATTGATTAATACTTCTTTGGGCACTCCATTTGAAGTTCCAGCATTTTTAGAATGGATAAAAAGAAAAGGGAATTATGCAATATATGATGAAGATGGTTCTGGCGGTAATAAAAATGAATTTGAAAAATACAATAATATAATCTTGCCTAAAAAAGTAGCTGGTTGGACAAAAGAAGCAAGGGAGCGATTGTCTATTAAAGTTCTAAAAAATATTGAAGAATTCTTAAAGGAACTAAATGTTTAATAATCATAGGTTTTATAAACTGGAAATCCAACACGTTTTTATAGGTATAAATCTCCTTTGAAAATAATTGCTGAATTAGGTTCATGGGAAAGACATTTCGATTTAAATGCCCTGTTAAAAAATTATTAAAATTCAACCTTAAGTTGTGAAAAACTATAAAAAAAATCCACATGGCAACATGTGGAAAGAATATAAAGGGGTATTATTCTAAAGGAAACTAAGGTACTGAAGTATTTATAGTTTCCGTATTAGCAATTTTATGTATAAATAAATATTTAACAATCAAAACATTCATTATAGATATAATAATATCAAATCACATCCAATAAGTCAAACGTTTTTTTTAAAAAATATAATTATTAGTATAAAAAATTATGAGTATGGACAAAGTCAAAAAAAATTGCTGATTTAATGAATATAAATTTCGATTTACATTGATAAATAATTAACTACATTCAAATATAATTTGCACTGCTTCTTCTGCCATAAATTTATGACCTAAGGCTGTGGGGTGAAGACCATCCACATAAAGATCCCTTGCAGTTAATGTTTTTAATTTTTCTTCAAAGAGCTTATAGAAATCTAAACATAAAATATTGTTATAATTTGAAAATGTCAAAATCCACTCTCTATATAATAAGCTGCTTTCCTTTACATATGAATAGTCTGCATCTTGGCTCCACTTTCTCTTAGCCATGTTTTCTATTATTGGAATTTCTGTAGCTATTATAGGGATTATATTATTTTCAAGGGCATCCCTAATCATTTCCTCAATATTAATTTCAATATTTTTTACACTTCTATTTGAAAGAAGATCATTACATCCCCCCATAATAATTACGTGGGATGGTTTCATAGATATAACATCCTCAAAAAAACGAGAGAGCATGCCTGCAGTTGTATCTCCATTTATTCCTTTATTTAATATATTCAAGTTGTAATTTTTAACAATAATGTCAGTCCATCTTTCATCTTTGAAAACTCCAAAGCCAGAAGTGAGACTGTCACCAATACATACTAATTTCATATTTTCCCTCTTTTCAAAATTATTAATTAATTGTATCACAACTTTACAACATATTACATAGTTCGTACCATTCCGAACTATATTATGTTTTAAAATTCAATTAACTTCATAAATACGAATATTAATTATATAATATGACAAAATATATTGATTTATGATTTTTGATATGATAATATTTAGATAATAAACGGTATAAGGAGGATTTACGATGAAGGTTGCGATAATTTTTGGCAGCAAATCTGATATAGATAAGATGAAAGGTGCTGCTAAAGCATTAAAGGAATTTGAGGTTGAATATAAGGCGTATGTTCTTTCTGCACATAGAGTTCCTGAAAAGCTCATGGATACAATTAAAAATATCGAAGCTGAGGGGTGCAGTGTTATTATTGCAGGAGCAGGAATGGCGGCACATCTGCCTGGGGTTATTGCGTCCCATACTGTACTGCCGGTTATTGGGGTTCCAATAAGTGCGGCAATAAGTGGATTGGATGCACTATTTTCAATAGTTCAAATGCCAAAATCAATCCCTGTGGCTACAGTTGGGATTGATAACAGCTATAATGCAGGGATGCTGGCAGTTCAAATGCTTTCTTTGAAATATCCGGAGATAAAAGAGAAACTTGTTAAATATAGAATAGAAATGAAAGAAAAATTTATAAGTGATAATGAAGAAGGAGTGGAATTATAAAATGGAAAAAAGAGAAATGATGTATGAAGGAAAAGCAAAAAAGGTTTATGCAACAGATGATAAGGACAGAGTAGTTATTTATTACAAGGATGATGCTACAGCATTTAACGGAGAGAAAAAGGGACAGATTGAAGATAAGGGCGTTATGAATAATTCAATTACTACAATGTTGTTTGAGCTTTTAGAGAAAAACGGTGTGAAGACACATTTTGAAAAGAAGCTAAGTGACAGAGAGCAGCTCTGTAAAAGGGTTGAAATAGTTCCGCTTGAAGTTATTGTAAGAAATGTTGCTGCAGGAAGTATGGCAAAGAGACTTGGATTAAATGAAGGTATGGAATTAAAAACTACAGTTTTAGAATTAAGCTACAAAAATGACGATTTGGGAGATCCATTAATAAACGACTATCATGCAGTTGGAATAGGTCTTACAAATTTTGAAGAATTAAAGAAAATATATGAAATGGCAACAAAAGTAAACGATGTATTAAAGAGCTTTTTCTTAGAGCAGGGAATAAAGCTTATAGACTTTAAAATAGAGTTCGGCAGATTTAACGGAGAAATCCTTCTTGCAGATGAAATATCACCAGACACTTGCAGACTTTGGGATGCAAAAACAAATGAAAAGCTTGATAAGGACAGATTTAGAAGAGACTTAGGCAATGTAAAGGAAGCATATATAGAAATATTAAAGAGAATAAGCAAACAATAATATAAACAAATTAGTTTTTTGGAGAGGAAATAAAATATGAAAAATTCTTTTTGCATGGATTTAGAAGGGGATAAATTTAAGGATGAATGTGGTGTCTTTGGCGTTTATTCTCCTGAGGGTTATGATGTTGCTTCAATAACATACTTTGGATTATATGCACTTCAGCACAGGGGACAGGAAAGCGCCGGAATTGCAGTAGCTGATGGCAAGGAAATAAAGTGTTATAAGAATATGGGATTGGTTTCTGATATATTTAATGAAAAGATATTAACTGATTTAAAGGGCATGTCGGCTATTGGTCATGTAAGATACTCAACTGCAGGTGCAAGCAGTATAAACAATGCTCAGCCTATTACTGCAAAGTATAAGCTTGGTTCTCTTGCTATTGCTCATAATGGTAACCTTGTAAATGCGGATGTTATAAGGGAACTTTTAGAAGACGGTGGTACTGTATTCCAGACTTCCAGTGATACTGAAGTTGTGCTGCATCTTATAGGAAGGGCTGCAAAAAAGGGAATAGAAAGAGCTATAGTTGATGCAATTCAGGCTGTTAAGGGTTCTTATGCAATTGTTATACAAACAGAACAAAAGCTTATTGGTGTTCGTGACCCTCATGGTATAAGACCTCTTTGTTTAGGTAAAATAAATAACAGCTATATTCTTTGTTCTGAAAGCTGTGCGCTTGATACAGTGGGAGCTGAATTTATTAGAGATGTAAATCCAGGTGAAATAGTAATTATAGATGAAAATGGTATAAAATCCATAAATTTTGCAGAAAAGACAAAGTGTGAAACATGTTCTTTTGAATATATTTATTTTGCAAGACCGGACAGTACTATTGATGAAATCAATGTGTATGAAGCAAGAATAAGGGCAGGACGAATGCTGTTTAGGGAGAATCCAGTGGAGGCAGATGTAGTAATTGGAGTTCCGGATTCAGGAATACCTGCGGCAGTTGGTTTTTCAAGAGAATCAGGAATACCCTTTGAAATTGGATTCATAAAAAACAAATATGTAGGAAGAACTTTTATAACTCCATCCCAGGAAATAAGGGAGAGGGCTGTATCTGTTAAGCTTAATCCTCTTAAAGTAAATGTAGAAGGAAAAAGAGTTGTAATAATAGATGATTCTATAGTTCGTGGAACCACTAGCAGAAAACTTGTGGAAGCACTCATAAAAGCAGGCGCAAAAGAAATTCACTTCAGGATATCTTCTCCTGTGGTTAAATTCCCATGTTATTTTGGGATTGATACTCCATACAGAAGTGAGTTGATAGGATCAAGATTGAGTGTAGAGGAAATTAATAAAGAAATAGGTGCAGACAGTCTCGGATTCATAAGCATAGATGGCTTGCTTGAATCACTTGGAAAAGATAAGGGTTTCTGCCTTGGATGTTTCAGCGGAGTTTATCCGGTATCTGCTCCAATTGAAATGCCAAAAGATAGAATGGAATAAAGGAAGTGTGTTTATGATAACTTATAAAGATTCAGGAGTTAATATAGAAGAAGGATATGAATCCGTTAAATTGATAAAGGACCATGCTAAAAAAACGTTTATTCCAGGAGTCATTAACGATCTTGGAAGCTTTGCAGGCATGTTTGAACTAGGAAAATACAATAATCCAGTTATGGTTTCAGGAACAGACGGAGTAGGAACAAAGCTTGAAATTGCATTTAAAACAAATATATACGACACTGTTGGAATAGACTGTGTGGCAATGTGTGTAAATGATATTCTGTGTCATGGTGCCAAGCCTATATTCTTTCTTGACTATATGGCTTGCGGAAAGCTTGAAGCTAAAGTTGCTGCAGACATTGTAAAAGGCGTTTCAGAAGGATGTATCCAGGCCGGTTCTGCGCTTATTGGCGGAGAAACTGCAGAAATGCCAGGCTTCTACAAAGAAGGAGAATATGATATAGCTGGTTTTGCTGTAGGCGTAGTTGAAAAGGAAGACATAATCGACGGAAGTAAAATAGAAGATGGAGACACATTAGTTGGTATTGCGTCATCAGGTCCTCACAGCAACGGATATTCTCTTATAAGAAAGCTTATAACAAATCTTGATGAAGAATTCGAAGGCAGAAAAATGGGCGAGGTATTGCTTACTCCAACAAAAATATATGTAAAACCTGTTTTAGCACTGCTTGATAAATTTGAGATAAGAGGTATGGCTCATATTACCGGAGGCGGTTTTTATGAAAACATACCTAGAATGTTCAAAGATGACTTTACAGCAGTGATAGATAAAAACAGTTATAAAGTACCTGAGATATTTAAACACTTGATAAAGCTTGGCGTAGAAGAAAACCATATGTATAATACATACAATATGGGAATAGGTTTTGTGCTTTGTGTTAAAGGCAGCGATGCGGATGCGATTATAAAAGAATTGGAAGCAGCAGGCGAAACAGCATATGTTATAGGAAATGTTAAAAAAGGAAAAAAAGAAGTTGTAATAAAATAGATGGAGGTACGTAATGTTTAAGATTGCTGTACTGGTCTCCGGAGGCGGAACAGATCTTCAGTCTATTATTGATGCAGTTGATAATGGATACCTTGATGTCAAAATTGAAGCTGTAATAAGCGACAAGGAAGGCATATTCGGCATTGAACGAGCAAAAAAACATGGAATAAAGACTTATACCTTTGATAGAAAAGAATATAAAGGAAGAATTTCAGATGAAATTCTCAAAATTACCTATGGCAAAGTTGACTTAATTGTCCTTGCAGGGTGGCTTTCTATATTAAAAGGTGAACTCATAGATAAATTTAAAGGTAAAATAATAAACATCCATCCTTCACTTATTCCTTCTTTTTGCGGAGATGGAATGTATGGGCTAAAGGTTCACCAAAAGGCAGTGGAATATGGGGTTAAGATATCAGGATGTACTGTTCACTTTGTGGATGATGGTACTGATACTGGTCCTATTATAATGCAAAAATCAGTTCCGGTATTAAATTATGATACTGCAGAAACTCTTCAAAAGAGGGTATTAGAGCAGGAACACATTATTTTGCCGGAATCCATAAAGCTTATATCTGAAGGTAAGGTTAAGATTCAAGATAGAAAAGTTATAATATTATAAATGGAGGGGATTTTATGTTGACTCGTGCATTAATCAGTGTTTTCGATAAGAACGGAGTGCTTGATTTAGCTAAGTTTTTAATAGGTAAGGACGTTGAAATATTATCTACTGGGGGAACATTTAAATATTTAAAGGAAAATGGCATCGCAGTTACTGAGGTATCTGACGTAACAGGATTTGAAGAAATCCTGGATGGAAGAGTTAAAACTCTTCATCCAATAATACACAGTGGGATACTTGCCATAAGAGATAACAAAAAACATATGGAAACCATAGAGAGAAAAGGTATAAAACCTATAGATATGGTAGTTGTAAATCTATATCCGTTCTTCGAAAAGGTTAAGCAGGATCTAACCTTTGAAGAAAAGGTTGAATTTATAGATATCGGCGGGCCTACAATGCTAAGAGCAGCATCTAAGAATTTTAATGATGTTATAGTATTATCAGACGTTAATGACTACAGCGAAGTAATAAATCAGATAAATAACAATGGAGATGTAGACTTTAATACAAGAAAAAAATTGGCAGGTAAGGTGTTTAATCTTATGTCTGCTTATGATGCAGCTATAAGTAATTTCCTTTTGGAAGATACATATCCTGAATATTTGACATTATCATATAAAAAATCTATGGATTTAAGATATGGAGAAAATCCTCATCAGAGTGCAGCTTACTATACAGCTACAGTGGAGAATGGCTCCATGAAAGATTTTGAGCAGCTTAATGGTAAAGAATTATCCTATAATAATATAAAGGATATGGATATAGCCTGGAAGGTAGTGTCCGAATTTGAAGAAACTGCATGCTGTGCATTAAAGCACAATACTCCTTGTGGTGCAGCTATAGCAGATTCTGTTTACGATGCTTACATTAAAACTTATGAATGTGATGATACATCAATATTTGGAGGAATAGTAGCCTTTAACAGAAAGGTTGACAAGAAAACTGCTGAGGAATTAGTAAAAATATTCTTAGAGATAGTTGCAGCTCCTGAATTTGATGAAGATGCACTAGAAGTATTGAAATCAAAGAAGAATTTAAGAGTTATTAAGTGTACTGTTAAGCCTCAGAGCAAGCAGGAGCTTGTAAAGGTTGATGGAGGAATACTTATACAAAGTGCCGACGATAAATTAGTTGAATATACAAACATAGTTACAGAAAAGGCGCCGGATGAAGCAATGATGAAGGATATGATATTTGGCATGAAGGTATGCAAATATGTAAAATCTAATGCAATAGTTGTGGTAAAAGACGGCAAGGCAATTGGAATTGGCGGAGGTCAGGTTAACAGAATTTGGCCAACAATTCATGCACTTAAAATGGCAGAAAATGAAGGTGTGGTTTTGGCATCTGATGCTTACTTCCCATTTAGTGACGTTGTTACGGAAGCTGCAAAAGGCGGAATTAAAGCAATAATTCAGCCAGGTGGATCTATAAATGATGAACTTTCAATTAAAGCTTGCAATGAGAATGGTATTGCTATGGTATTTACAGGAATAAGACACTTTAAACACTAAAGCAAAAATATTTATGGTGGTGATAAATTAATGAAAATAATGATTGTGGGAAGTGGCGGAAGAGAACACGCAATAGCCTTTAAGATATCAGAAAACAGCAGTGTTGAAAAAATTTACTGTGCACCGGGCAATGGTGGAACTGCGTCCATGGAAAAGTGTGAAAATGTTAATTTAAAGGGAAATCTTGAGTTAGCCGATTTTGCCTCTAAAAACAATATTGATTTAACTATTGTAGGACCAGAGGTGCCTTTAACAGACGGTTTGGTGGATGAATTCAAATCTAAGGGACTTAAAGCCTTCGGACCTGCTAAGGATGCTGCCATGCTTGAAGGCAGCAAGGTATATTCCAAGGCCTTCATGAAAAAGTACGGTATTAAAACTGCTGCTTATGAAACCTTTGAAGAAAAGGAACCTGCTTTAGAGTATTTAAAAAATTGTGAGTATCCTATTGTTATAAAGGCAGACGGCTTGGCAGCAGGCAAGGGCGTTGTTATATGTGAAGATTATGCTATGGCTGAAAAAACCATAATAGAATTCATGGTAGAGGATATTTTCCAAGGTTCAGGGAAGAGAATAATAGTAGAAGAATTTCTCGTTGGTCCTGAAGCTTCTATATTGTCAATAACTGATGGAGAAGTCATTCTTCCGTTTATGTCTGCAAAAGACCACAAACAGATTTTTGATGGTGGAAAAGGGCCTAACACCGGCGGAATGGGCGCTATTTCTCCTAATCCTTATTATACCACAGAGGTTATGGAAGATTTTAATAAAAATATTTTAGAGCCTACCCTTAGAGGAATCAGAGAAGAAAATCTTGATTATACAGGAATTATATTCTTTGGGGTAATGATTACAAAGAAGGGTGCTTATCTATTAGAATACAATGTAAGACTTGGAGATCCTGAAACTCAGGCAGTGCTTCCTCTCATGAAAAGCGATTTTGTAGAGCTTATTTTAGCTGCCTTAGATAAAAAACTTAAGGATTTTAACCTCGAATGGTTTGAAGGAGCTTCCTGCTGTGTTGTAGCTTCATCTGCAGGTTATCCGGGTAAATACGTAAAAGGCTTTGAAATCGGCGGAATAGAAGACTGTGACAGAGTATTTGCTGCAGGAGTCAGCTACAAAGACGGGAAATTCCTTACAGATGGTGGAAGAGTATTATGCACCCAATCAAATGGAAAAACATTGGAAGAAGCCATTGACAATGCTTATAAAAATATGAGCAAAATAAAGTTTGATGGGGTATATTACAGAAAAGATATTGGTAAAATTGATTGAAGCAAGTTCTTAATTCAGATGGGGATTCTTTTACCCCATCTGAATTTTAGAACTGCGAATGCATGACTTATTTGGCGCCTTAGGGCGTCTTTTTTAATCTAATTGGAAACATTTAAAATACATGCAGGTATGTATTTTAAAAAAATGAATTTAAGCAAGCCAATATCATTGTTATTATGTAAGTGGTGAGAATATTGCAAGTAAAATCACATAAGTTGATTGATATTTGTGTATATTACATATTATAATTTGAATACAATACAAATATACAAACAGACACTTATGTATAATAAATCTATAATTTGTTAGGGGGCTGTAATCATATTTACAGGAATTGAAATATTATTAGCTGCAATAATAATAACAGCATTGATTTTTACACTTACCAATGGACTGCATGATGCAAGTTCTGTTGTTGCAACCCTGATATCCTGCAGGGCAGCTACTCCAAAGCAAGCTGTTCTACTGGCTTCAGTGTTTGGACTATTAGGAGCAGCCTTTAGTGGAAATCTAGTTGCAGATACTGTAACGAAAATAATAAAAATCGCACCAGGTACAGAATTAATGTATATTTTAACGGCTTCAATATCCGGGGCAGTGGTTTGGAATATTGTAACCTGGAGAATAGGGCTGCCTTCCAGTTCAACTCATGCATTGATTGGAGGATTAATAGGTGCAACCTGGATATCAAATGGTTCTGATTATATTTTATGGGGAGTATCTGAATTTGTTTCAGGTAATCATCAGTTGGAGGGAATTGTTAAGGTTATAGCTGCACTTATTATTTCGCCCTTATTAGGTTTCGTAATTGCATTTATCATTCAAAAAATATCAAGTTTACTTTTAAGAAATACAAGATTTAAGATTAATGAATATATAAAAAAAGTTCAATGGATTATTGCAGCAGCTCTTGCTTTTAGCCATGGTTCAAATGATTCTCAGAAAATCACCGGATTAATTTCATTGGCACTTATATCAGCAGGTGCTGTTAATGCTTATTCCGCTCAGCCGTTTATAAAGCTGACTGTGGGTGTGGTTATGTTTATAGGAACTGCATTCGGGGGATGGAAGATTATGAAGACATTAGGCAGAGGCATATATGATTTAAGACCAATTCATAGTTTGAACTCCATGCTTTCTTCTGGTTTATCTATTATACTTGCGACTTTTACAGGCGCACCGGTTTCCACTACTCATGTTGTGGTAGGCGGGATTATGGGTGTAGGGGCTGCGGATGAATATAGAATGGTTAATTGGGGTATTGGTAAGCAGATTATCACTGCCTGGTTTATTACGATTCCTTGTTCTGCTGTTTCTGCTGCAATTATTTACTTTATAATCAATTGGAGGTTTTTATAATGAAAGGCGATAATTTATTTGATAAAATATTCCCGAAAAAATATGATTTTTATTCCATGCTTAATGAACAGAGCAAAACTACCTATAATGGTATACACGCCTTGGAAAAGTGGATTAAGGATAAGACGGAATCAGATTATAATGATGTATTTCTGTATGAGAGTGAAGCGGATTCAATAAGATTTCACCTTGAGAGAGATCTTATTGAGGCATTTATAACACCTTTCGACAGGCAGGATTTATATTCAATATCAGTGGAAATAGATAAAATAATGAATTGTTCAAAATCTGTATTAAAGACAATTAAGGCTTTAAACATTGAAGTTAACTCCACAATAATAAGTATGGCTGAATTATTAAGCAGAGGAGCTCTGGAGTTAACTGAAGCCATTTCAATCTTGGAAAGTAAACCTGCAGAATCTCAAAGCAAAATTGAGAGCATAAGAAAGTCGCAAAATTCCATGGAGGAGATATATATTTCAGGGTTATCAGGACTTTTTAGCAATAATGACTGCATTAAAATTTTAAAATATATGGAGATTTATAATCATTTTAAAGAGGCCGCTATGTTTTTAGGTTATACCGTGGATATATATCATAGAATCTGTGTGAGGATGGTTTGAAAAAAAACTTTATTAATGTTATAATAAATATAATGGATAAATTAGAAATTATAAAAATAGCAGATTATCAAAAGAGCTTGTAAGTAAAAATTGTATCCCCGAAAATATTCGGGGTTTTTTAATATGTGAGGTGTGTAAAATTGGGAATGAATAATAATGACGAAATGTATATGTTCAGGGCTTTAAATATAGCGAAAAAGGGTGAAGGCTTTGTAAACCCCAACCCTTTGGCAGGGGTGGTAATAGTAAAGGAAGGAAAGATAATTTCTGAAGGATACCATAAATTTTTTGGCGGACCTCATGCGGAGATATATGCATTAGGTGAGGCTGGCATTAAAGCAAAAGGGGCGGATTTATATGTAAATATAGAGCCTTGTTCCCAATATGCAAAAACTCCGCCTTGTGTTGATGCTATTGTAAAAGCAGGGATAAAGAGAGTGGTGATTGCCATTCAAGACCCTAACCCGCTATTATCTGGAAAAGGCATTAGATTCTTAAAAAGATGTGGTATTGAGGTAGTGACAGGAGTACTTGAGGAAGATGCGAGAAGGTTAAATGAAATTTACATAAAATATAAGACAAGTAATCTCCCTTTTGTAATAATGAAAACAGTTATGAGTTTAGATGGAACGCTAATTACAGATACTGGTGAGTCGGAGTATGTTTTGAGTGAAGAATCCAGAGATTATCTTAGAAAGATGAGAAATAAGGTAATGGGCATAATGATGGGAGTAAACACATTAATAAATGATGATCCTTCACTTACTGTAAGGTTGAAGGAAAGACCATATATAAGCCCTAAAGCTATAATAATTGATCCAAGACTTCAAATACCTGAAGGGGCTAAAATACTTAATACTATAAAAGAGAGAGAAATAATTATTGCTTGTACTCAAGGCTACAGTGAAGAAAAAAGGGTGCTGCTTGAAGGTCTGGGGATTAAAATAATAGTAACCCCTCAGATGGATGAAGGTCAGGTGGATATGAAGTATTTAATAAAGGAATTAGGAGATCATGGCATAGACAGCATTATAGTTGAAGGTGGAAATGAATTAGGTTATGCGTCCATAGACAGCGAAATAATCGACAAGGTTATGTGTTTTATAACTCCTAAAATGTTAAAGGACTCAAAGGAAAAAGAAAAGAGCCCTGAAACAGGAAATATATTAAACTCAGATATTTTGGTAAAAAATATGTCCAGTAAAAAGATAGGCGGAGACCTATTGATTGAGGGATACCTATAGAAAAACTCATATTTGGATGTCCATCCAAATATGAGTTTTATTTTTACAAAAGTTCAGAAATTTTTTCTTCAATATATTTATCAATATTTAATTCTCCAACCTTTAACTTACCTTCAGAATCAGGCATTAACTTAAAAAAGTTAATAATTATTTTGTTATCTCTAATTAAATATTCATCAAAGTGAAGCGGAGAAAAAACAATTTCTATTTCATCATACTTGCAGTTTTCCTTAGAGTTCAATGAATCTAACAGATGTTCTAAATTTAATTTTTTAAGAGGCTGTATTATGCTATTTGTGTAGGAAAGGTCCTCCATCATCCACATATTATTGTTCCAGAACCTGCTCTCTTTTTTTATTTTTGATGAGAACGGCTCCCTGTTTGTAATGGCACTCAAAACCTTTCTAACGGATTCTGCATTAAATTCATTGTCATAGGCAAGAACGAGTCCTGGCATCTGTGAAACATCATTTAAGTATTTCTCGGATACCTTTTCTTTGTCATTAGTAGCCTGCCAGTAATAAAGCATGGCTTCCATCAAATCCAAATTCACTTTAATTCTTTGAAGCATTTGTATTTCCCCCTCATTTAAATATTATATTTTGTGATTTTAATATCATATCATATGAATCTATTTATTTTCAAATGTTTTAAACAGGTTATGGTTTAAAATACTGTCTGAATAATTAAGTTTGTTTAAGGTATCTTCCTTTCTATCTTTAAGTTCTGCAGTTTCTGCTAATTTTTCGCCGGTTTTTACATTATAATATGTATTGCTTTGTGACGTATAATAAACACTATCATTAATGAAGGAACCATTTCTAAAAATAACATTTCCCGAATTAGAGTTAAGTAAATCCTGTCCCATAAGGCTTTTTACATTTAATCCAAAGAGATTGCTAAGTGTTGGGTAAAGGTCAATCTGCCCTGAATAAATACTGTTTACTCCTTTTATTGATTCATCAGGAAAGTGAACTATTAAAGGGACCTTCTGCAGCTTAATCCAACTTAGGTCGTTTACACCTTCTATATTTTCAAATTTGGCAAGCTGCTCTGCATTATCCTTTGTTATTGCGGAATGATCTCCGTAAAGGACTACTACACTATCTTTTAATATGCCTTCACTATCAAGTCTTTGAAGGAACATACCTAATTGTTCATCTGTGTAATGAATTGCCTTTAAATAATTTCCTAATTGGGTTCCATCCATACTTCCCACATTGAAATTTCCATACTTTTTCACATCATCATATGGAAAATGGCTGCTTAACGTAATCACAAAAGAATAATAAGGTTTATTTAAACTTTTAATTTTATCTATAGATTGATCTAAAAATGATTTATCACTTAAACCAAGTCCCACTGTTTCATCAATATTGTAACTTTTTTCACTAAAAAAATTATTAAACTGAAATTTTTTGTATATTTCATTCCTGTTCCAGAAGTTTTCTTTATATCCGTGCAGTACTGCAGTATCATAACCTTGACTTTTCAATTCCTTTGAAAGAGAATTAAACTCATTACCTGCATAAAGAAAATATGCTGCTCCTGAGGCTGCAGGATATAAGGAATTATTCGATATGAATTCAGCATCGGAAGTTCCTCCTGCTGCAACCTGATAAAAGTAATTATCAAAGTAAAGGCTTCTTCCTAAAAATTTATTTAAATTTGGGGTAACTTCTTTTCCTTCTATAGTGCTGTTAATAGCAAACTGCTGCAGTGCCTCTACTTGAATTATTATAAGATTTTTGCCTTTTTCTTTTCCATAATAATTATTTGTGGCTGAACTATTTGTTAGTAAAAACGTCTGTATTTGGTCTTCTTTAGCTTTAGAAATTGGTATCCTCTTAGTGATACTTGCACTTAAAGAATTATATACATCTAAATAGTGATAATTTAATGTTCCTAATTTTTCAACCACAAATACTCGATTATACATGGAGGATATTAATCTTGGCTGGTCTATAGAAAGTTCATAAAGTTTTGGACTAATTATTGAAGTGCTTATTATTATTAAAAATGAAAAAATCTCAGCTTTACTTTTTAATTTAAGAACAATTTGTTCGGTTTTAGGAATTAATTTTAATAAAGGATAAATTGTTATTAGATCAAGCCCATAAAAGAGGTCCTTTACATGAAAAAGGCTGTTCACACTGCCTCCCACAGCACCAAGCATTAGACCATTTATCAAAACTGGAATTGAAATTACATCCTTGAAATATCTGAAATATGTAAGATCGCTTATTATTATTAATGTTATAAACACATTACATGCAAATAGAAATTTTGACCTGTGTTTATCTCTAATGAAAATTGAAAAAGCTATAATTAAAATAATTGAAGCTATGGCTTGAGGTAAAATCGCACTATATGAGAAGTATAAAGAGTCTAGCTGCTTTCCATAGGTCAATATCTTAGCCAATATTACAAAAAAGAATACAAATATATCTATATAATTGATAAATAATTTTTTAAAATTAAACATAATATCCTCCCAATCAACAGTAATCCATTTAAAAGTATAGGAATAATATATGTATAATTTCTAAACAAAATATGAATAAAATGTTACAAAAAAGGTAAATTAAAACGTATTTAATTTATAATGATAGTGATGGAAAATAATCTATATACAATAAAACCGCTTCAATCAAGGTAAGGCTACCAAGCTATTTTCAAATTTTTTCAAAAGGTCATGCTTAAGGATATTGTCTGAATAATTAAGCTTGCTTATTGCTTCTTCTTTTCTATCTTTAAGTTCTGCAGTTTCTGTTAATTTTTCTCCGGTTTTTACATTATAATAAGTATTGCTCTGTGACGTATAATAAACACTATCGTTAATGAAAGAGCCATTTCTAAAAATAACATTTCCTAATGGCGAGTTAAGCAAATCCTGCCCCATCAGACTTTTTACATTCAATGCGAAAAGATTGTTTAGTGTTGGATATAGGTCAATCTGACCTGAGTAAATGCTGTTTACTCCTTTAATTGATTCATCGGGAAAGTGAATTATAAGAGGAACCTTTTGCAGCTCAATCCAACTAAGCTCATTCATTTGGTCTATATTTTTAAATTCAGCCAGTTGCTCTGCATTATCTTTTGTTATAGCAGAATGGTCTCCGTAAATTACTACAACACTATCCTTTAATATTCCTTCATTATTAAGTTTTTGAAGAAACATGCCCAATTGTTTGTCTGTATAATGAATTGACTTTAGATAGTTTCCTAGAAGGGTTCCATCTATACTACCCACATCAAAATTCTCACCAGTATTGTCATAAGGCAAATGACTGCTTAGAGTAATTAAAAAAGAATAATAAGGTTTGTTTAAGCTTTTAATTTTATCTATAGATTGGTTTAAAAAAGATCTGTCACTTATGCCAAGTCCAATTTTTTCATCAATATTATAGTCTTTTTCCATGAAAAAATTATTAAATTGAAAATTCTTATATATTACATTCCTATTCCAGAAGGTCTCTTTAAAACCATGCAGTGCAGCAGTATCATAGCCTTGACTTCTCAATTCCTTGGAAAGGGAATTGAAGGTGTTACCTGCATACAAAAAATATGCTGCTCCTGAGGCAGCAGGGTACAATGAATTGTTTGATATAAATTCCGCATCAGAAGTACCTCCTGCTGCAACCTGATAAAAGTAATTATCAAAATAAAGACTTTTTCCTAAAAATTTATTTAAATTTGGAGTTATTTCTTTTCCATTTATCATACTGTTAATCGCAAATTGCTGCAGGGATTCTACTTGAATAATTATAAGATTTTTGCCTTTTTCTATTCCATAGTAATTATTTGTAGTTGAATTATTTGTTTGCAAAAATGTCTCGATTTGATCTTCTTTAGCCTTTGAAATAGGTATTCTTCTTGTAACACCTGAACATAATGATTTATATACATCTAAATAGTGATAGTTAAGTATCCCTAACTTTTCAACCACATATACTCGATTATACATTGTAGTCATTAACTTAGGATGTTCTATATAAAACCCATAAAACTTTATACCAAGAATCGAGCAGCTAAGCATAATCAATGAGAAAAAAGAAATAGCTTTGCTTTTTAATTTTATATCTACATGTTTTGCTTTAGAGATAAAGCTTAACAGAGGATAAACTGTTATTAAATCAATTCCATAAAGCAGATCACTAATATGGAAAAGACTAGCTACGCTGCTTCCGACTGCACCCAGCATAAGACCATTAATCAAAACTGGAAGTGAAATAACATCCTTAAAATATCTAAAATATGTAAGATCGCTTATTATTATTAATGTTATCATTATATTGCATATAAGCAGAAATCTTTGTCTGTGTTTTCTCTTCATGAAAGCTGAAAAAGCTATAATTAAAATAATTGAAGCTATGGTTTGAGGTAAAATTGCAATATAGGAAAAGTATAAAGGAGACAGCTGCTTTGCATAAGTCAATACCTTAGATAATATTGCAAAAAAGAATATAATTGCATCTATATAGCAGATTAATAATTTTTTAAAACTATACATAATATCCTCCAAATCATGAATAATACGTTAAAAGGTGAAATAATTCTATGTATAGTTTACGGATAATACTTAAAAAAAATGTTATAAATCAATAAAAAGTTAATACATATTTAACTAATACTTCTAAACGGTTGATATACAAGTATTAGACCGAATTTTACAATAGTGAAGGCTATTTACATAAGCTAAATAGTATAGCATAATAAGTGTATTATATTTCAAAATGGGAGGGACTCAAATGTCAGAGGAAAATGGAAAATCTATTGAAATAAAAGATGAAAAAACAAAACAAACTAAAGTAAAAATAAAAAGAGAAATCTCAATACTTAGAGCATTAAAGGCAAATGTTATAGATATGTTGATAATTATAGCAATATCTATAGCAGTATTGCTGATTGGAGACTATATTCTCAGAACATTCTGCGGTTTATTTGTAGCAGATTTAATAGGGATGCTTTTGGTATTGATAATTATAGTATCAGTAGTTTATAATACAATAATGCAGTCATCAAGCAAAAAAAGTACCTTTGGTGAAAGAGCAAGCAAATTATTTATAGCAGAAAAAAAACAAAATTAATATAGAATTGATTGGAGAATAATAGTTGAGAAAAGGTAATGAATATGAATTCGAGATAGAAAAAACTGAATTTCCAGGTTGTGGAATAGCGATATATGATGGACTTAAGGTATACATAAAAAACACCTTTCCTGGTCAAAAGGTTTTGGCTAGGGTAACTAAGAAAAGAAAAGAATATGCGGATGCAAAGGTAATAAGTATTATTAAAGATGCAGATTATTCAAGAGAAGCACTATGCCCGCATTTTAAAGACTGTGGAGGCTGCGCATCACAAAACATAATTTATGAGAAACAGCTGGAGTTTAAAAAGCAGCAGGTGCTGGAATTATTTGAAAAGGCAGGCATATCAGGTTTTGAATTTTTTGGTATTAACAGCAGCCCTGAAGAATACGAATATAGGAATAAGATGGAGTTTTCCTTTGGAGATTTTAGAAAAGGAGGAGAGCTTACCCTGGGTATGCATGTTAAGGGTATGAGCTTTGGAATAATAAATACGGAATGCTGCCAGATTGTGGATGGAGATTTTAGAATAATCCTTGATACAGTGGTTAAGTATTTCAGGTCAAAGGAACTTACCCATTATAAGATAATGAAAAGAGAAGGATATCTTAGGAATCTAGTTATAAGAAAAGGTAAAAACACTGGTGAAATATTAATAAATATATTTACCACATCCCAGATGGAACTCGATTTTTCTGAGATAACAGAGCAATTAAAAGGTTTAAATTATAATGGAAAATTAGCAGGAATTCTTCACTCTATCAATGACAGCCTTTCAGATGTAGTTCAAGCAGATAGGGTTGAGTTATTATATGGAAGAGATTACATTAATGAAAAGCTTTTTGATCTTAATTTTATAATAAAACCGGAATCCTTTTTTCAGACAAACTCAAAGGGTGCAGAAAAGCTTTATGGCATAGTAAGAGACTTCCTTGGGGACGTTGATTCCAAGGTGGTTTTCGATTTATACTGCGGTACTGGAACCATAGGACAGATTGTGGCTCCAAAGGCTAAGAAGGTGATAGGAATTGAACTTATAGAGGAAGCGGTTAAATCTGCAAATGAAAATGCAAAGTTAAACGGACTTACAAATTGCAGCTTTATTGCGGGAGATATTGCCGAGGTAATAAAAGATGTAAAAGAAAAACCGGATGCTATAATTCTAGACCCGCCAAGGCCTGGAGTACATCCAAAAGCATTGGATTATGTAATAAAATTTGATGCAAAGGATATTATTTACGTGTCCTGCAATCCTAAGACATTGGTAGTGGATTTGCAGGTACTTATCCAAAATGGGTACAGAGTAAAAAAGGTAGAGGTTATGGATTTATTTCCGCATACGCCGCACGTTGAGACAGTGGTGAAGTTGGAAAGAGGATAAACAAAAGTAAATAGAACGAAAAGAAGCCACTGAGTGTATAGATGACATTCAGCGGCTTTTGTATATGGAAACATATCTACTGGACATTAATTGATAGCTCATAAGCCCCTAAATTGATTTGGACAATTGCCTACACATTTAATATAATGTAGAAAGTGATTGGAGGTAAGTTATGAAGGGAAGAACTTTTACAAAAGATTTAAAAGAAGAAATTTTAAGAAAAGTCAAAGAGGTAGGAAATGTTTATTAGTTGCTAGGAGACATGGAATATCCAAATCAACCATATTTAGTTGGATTAAGGTTAGCAACAATAAGGATGAAAGTAAGGTTAAGCCTGGTAGAAAGGCTTTAGTTGAGGTAGGATACAACGCAGTCTTTGTTCTAAAAGTAATCAAGCTTGAAAGGTCAACTTATTATTATAATTTAACTACAGCAGGAAAAGAAAAAATAAAACCTAAAGGCAGAAAGCCAAAAGGATACAGCATTGACAGTGATAATAACAGGATTTGTGACGAACAGATTAAAGAGTTTATTATGGAGTCAATTAATGGAGATGCTATGGACTATGGTTATAGAAAAATAACCTACCACTTTAGGAAGTATTATAATCTCACAATCAATCAAAAGAAGGTTTATAGGCTTTGTAAAGAACTTGGTATTCTAAAAGACCAAAGGGTTATTAAGTCTAAGGTGAAAAGAACTATTGCTGTAAATAGGACTGTAACTGGCTCAAATCAACTTTGGGAAATGGACATAAAGTATGTTTATATCCATGGTGAAGATAAATTTTTCTACTTGCTGAACCTCATTGACATTTTTAATAGAAGCATAATTAATTATCATATGGGACTTCATTGCCAAGCTAAGGATGCAGCCGCATTACTTAGAAAATGCTTGATATGTAGAAACTTATTTATTAAAGGAACTGTAAAGCCAGTAATAAGAACTGATAATGGTCCTCAGTTTGTGAGCTATAAGTTCAGCGAATGCTGTGAAGAAATAGGTGTAGCGCATGAGAGAATTCCTGTTAAGACACCAAATAAAAATGCACATATAGAATCATTCCATAGAATACTTGAAGATGACTGTTTGAAAAAGTATGAGTTTGAAAGTTATGCTGACGCATATGAAACCATAAACGAATTCATGGAATTTTATAACAATAGAAGGATTCATTCGAGCATAAAGTTTATGTCACCAAATGAGTTCTATAACCTTTATTTTGGAGAAAACATAACTAATATTGAAATAAGGGTCTAAATCTAAGAAAAATAAAGAATTTATTAGGTTTTGTCCAAAACGAAGGGGTTAATCCCATTATACTGTTCAGTGGAAAGATTATAGCAGTTTATGACCTGAAAGAAATGGTACATTCAAATATATCTTTTTGGAAGTGAGCAAGTGATATGGTGGTAACAAATAAAGAAAAAATAAAAAATTGTTACTACAAGGCAATGGATTATTTGCTAGAAATTACCCCACCAGAATTGCAAGGAAATGAACTACAAAAGTAATTTAGCATTAAAAAGATATTTAAAACAAAGAATGACCTATTATTTGGATTATTAGAATCATTTCAGACAGTCAAATGATGCCGAATTTTTTCGTTGTAATTCCGATGGGTTAGATCTTCGGGAATACATTGTTTTCAAAAGATACGGAAATAATGAAGTTGAAAAAAACCATTATATGGAGGGAATTATTGTGAAAGAAATTGATTATTCAAAGCAAAATGATTCTTCCTTATATCAAAAACTATTAGAAGCACTGATAGAAGGTGGACTTGAATCAATAGTCAAAGCAGCTTACGATCATTTGAAACATCCTATTATTATTACCGATAGCAAATATGATATTTTAATCGAAATTCCTCATGAGTTAGTAGGTGATTATATATGGGATAGTATATTCGAAGCAAATCGTGTTGAGAGAGAGATAATCGAGATATTCAGTGAAGAAAGACTTATAAGGGATGCCTTTGAGAGAGATAGACCTTTTGTTGTAGATTGGGGTGCTTTTAAAGATCACCCCCGATTATTATCACATATAATTATTGGAGAAGAAATAGTAGGATATATTGTCGTCTTATATTTAAATGCTGATTATAATCCGCAAGATATCAGTGATATTGAGTTAATTAAGCGAGTCATAGCTATAGAATTACAAAGAAAAAAAGTTGACAACTATAAAATAAGTGATTTGAAAGCACTATATTTGATTAATATATTAAACGGAAAAATAGCTAGTAAAGAAGAATTCGATTATTTGGAAATAAATAATATACTGAATTTAAATGGATGTTATTATGTTCTTGCAGCGCAAATAAGCAGGGCGAGTATGGAGTATCCACTATATCATTATATAAGAAATGCAATAGAGGGGCATTTTCCGGAGCTTCATGTAGCTGTTTTTAATGATTATTTTTATATACTAATATCAGAAATTTCTAATCAAAATAATTATAATTCAAAACTTGATGGGATACTGAATTTTTTAATAAGCTATAACTTGAAAATTGGCATTAGTTATATATTCTCAAATATTCTTGACGCTCATATCTATAAAGCTCAAGCAGATTTCGCTTTAAATTATTGCTTAACGAACAACGAATTGAAATTTTGTTCTTATAGAGAATGTGTTCTAAATGAAATATTGGCGGTCATTACAAAGAATATGTATAAACCATCCTATATGCATCCTGGATTAAAGATACTATATGATAATGAAAAAGATTTGGATTTATATGATACGTTATATTATTATATTTTATCCATGAAAGATGTACGGAAAACATTGGAAAAATTGCACATCCATAGAAATACCCTTTATTATCGGTTAAATAAAATTGAGGAAATAACACATATTAATCTGTCAGATAGTAAAACATATGCTCATTTATTGTTAAATTTCTATATTCAAAAGGGAAATAAGGAGAAGTAATATTCATTTATATATGCCATTTTACGTTCATGGCTTCATTAATTCTAGTCCAAGTCTAGTATTAATGAAGCCATGAACTTTTATTGTGCAGATGCTCAATTTACTTCATTAACTATTAGAACCGTGTACATTGTATCCAGATAAAGTCAAGTGTTATTATTATAACAAGCAAAACACTAACAATTTTCTCAATTCAGGTTAAAAAACTAAAGGGGGGGATGGAACGGTATAGTAGCGTATAGCATAACTAAGAATGCAAATACCTAAATTACTTATTTGGAAGGAGAGTTAAAATGGAGTATAAAAAATTATTTACACCGATTAAGTTAGGACCGGTAGAACTTAAAAACAGAATATTCATGTCCCCGATGGGAGTTAATTATTCAGAAGACCCAAGTGGCAATTTTACAGAAAGATATATAAATTATTATAAGGAACGAGCTAAAAATGATATAGGCTTAATCATACCAGTGCATGTAAAATGTGAATATAAAATTGACCCATACCCAGTTGCCTATAAATTCCCATGCCTGCAATGTACAGAGGATATAAGGTTTTTCACTGAATTAGTAGATGAAATTCACCTTTATGGATCTAAGGTTGCCGTGCAGCTTTGTGCAGGAGCAGGCAGGAACGGTGACTCTGTCATAGATGGATATTATCCTAAAGCTCCATCGGAGGTACCGTTGTTGATTAACCCAAACATGAAATCAAAAGCTTTGACTGTGGATGAGATTGAAGAGATAATAGAGGCATATGGTATTGCAGCTGGCAATGCAAAAAAAGCAGGTTATGATTTCATTTATATTCATGCAATGGCTTATCTAATGGATCAATTTCTAACTCCTGCTTGGAATCATAGAACTGATAAATACGGTGGAAGTATTGAAAACCGTATGAGATTTATGATGGAATGCATAGACAGTGTTAGAAAATATTGCGGAGCTAATTTCCCGCTAATTGCAGGATTTTCTATGGATTCTGGCGTGCCTGGTTCAAAGACTTTGGAAGATTGCATTGCAATAGCTCAAACATTAGAAGAAAAGGGAATTTTAGCACTTCATCTGAGAGATGGTTCATATGACAACCCTGGCAAGATGGTACCAACAATTATGCACCCCAAAATAACAGGCGCGGAAAATGCAGCTAAGATTAAAGAATATGTTAAAATTCCAATAATGGTAGATGGTGGACTGCATGATCCTGAAACCTGTGATCAAATCCTGGTTGAGAACAAAGCGGATATGACTGGTCTTGGTCGTTCATTACTAGCAGACCATGAATGGGCCTATAAAGCCAAAAGGGGAAAATCAGAAGAAATCAGGCCGTGCTTGCGTTGTATGGAATGTGTAAGTCATGTTTTTAAGGGGCAGTATATCGGATGTTCCGTCAACCCACTGGTTGGTCGAGAAAAAGACGCGTATGAATATAGTAAAACAACCAGTAAAAAAGTTCTCGTAATTGGTGGCGGTCAAAGTGGCATGCTGACTGCACTATATTCAGCCCAACGTGGACATAACGTTACCCTGGTTGAAAAGGGATCTAAATTAGGTGGCCATTTGTTAGAAGGATCAGTTGCCTCATTCAAAAAGGATACAGCAGATTACTTCATTTGGATTAAAGAGCAGATGAAGAAAGCCGGTGTGACGGTATTAACAGGTATAACAGTCGACAAGGACTTTATTAAAATGTTTGCACCTGATGCCGTAGTAGTATGCACTGGTTCCGTGCCAAACATCCCAAATGTCCCAGGTATAGACAGTAAGAATGTTAAATTAGCTACTAATGTGTTGTTGGACGATTCAGAGGTAGCTGATAACGTTGTCATCGTAGGCTCCGGTCTGGTAGGATGTGAAACGGCTATTGACCTTGCCATGAAGGGAAAAAAGGTAGAGCTTATCGATATGACACCAGAAATCGGTATGGAAATAAATATCATTACGAGACCATATATGCTTGAAAAAATAAATAATTTGGGTATTAAATGCAAAGCAAATTTAAAACTTACCGAAGTAACAAAAGATGGAATCAAAACTATTGATGAGAATGGTAACATTCATAGCATTAATGCAGGTACCGTTATAATTGCTGCAGGTCTTCATTCAGTAAATGATCTGTATCGTGATCTTTACAGTGAAATAGAGAATATTTATGTGGTAGGAGATAGTATTCGTCCAAGAAAGTTTATTAATGCAAGTAGAGAAGCTTATGCCATTGCAGAATTACTCTAACTAATTATTGGTAGGAATCTAATCTCATGTATAACGTGTGTGTGACGGTTTGATTTATTAGTAAGTGGTTACTTGGCTTACACAAGGAACGTAGTAAAGCAGTAAGCAATTAGTACCGTCCATTCAAGAAATGTCTATGAAGACTAGTGAAAAGAAGTCTGATCAGTGAATTCTACTGCTGAGGCATGCGTTCTTTTAGTGAGGTTACGAACGTAGAGACCAGCCTATTGCCGGAGCGAAGCGGTGGTAGGTGTTTATTAAAAGAACGAAGACATTTCGGATATAAAAAAAGGGGCTGTTGCAAAACCAATGTCAATAAGTTAAGCAAATCGACAGTTCTACTAAGGGTAGAGTGTATAAAAATATGCGCTCTACTCATTTTTTTTGATAAATTTAAAAAAACACTTGACAAATATTCAAAAATTTGTGGC
>Ga0268357_100971_pt1 | contig 25558 bp, 25 predicted proteins | sample BioMet10_FD_192466 | JGI IMG/M metagenome (GOLD analysis project Ga0268357, IMG submission 192466) | Sewage microbial communities from Oakland, California, United States - Biofuel 10 (Illumina Assembly) | ecosystem: Engineered > Wastewater > Sewage > Unclassified | place: USA: California... | reverse complement strand
GTTAGAGATTACGGGGCTCTATGGAAAAGCCTTCAAATTATAGCGCGAGCAAGCTGGTACGCGTCAACAAATATCCGTACACAAGGCCTGCACGGAATCTCATGAGTCTGAGATATCGTCAATGAGCACGATGCCCGTAAAGGGCTAGACCCGCGTCTACAGACTTCGTGCTCAGCGCATTCAGCTCGTCGTTGCCAGGGGCGTCGACTCCACCGTGAGACTGGAAGTGGCCGCACTCGACGTGGTTACGGTATAGGTGATGGTCGTGGTCTCCCCAGGCTCGTCTTGCGTCATCCCAGAGAGAATCTGCAGCCCCTCGTAGCTGCCCGTGGAGAACGGTATGGACATGTATCCAGAGACTTGGACGTCCGAGATAGACCCACCGGCGGGAGCAAGCAAGTAAACACGGGTAATCATGTCACCGTGGCTCCGCTTGAGGGGATCGTAGCCGTAAATGTATGCCGGAAGCGTCGCCAGTTCGCTATCTGTGAGCGTGTTGTTCACGGTCGTCGTGACTTGGTAGCTGGTGGTGCCGTCGGCGTTGAGTGTACCAGTGCCCGTCTGGGTGCTTAGGTCGAGATACCAGTCAATCTTGGACCACGTCTCGTCGCTCACGTACACACCTAGCTCTGGTGACGTCTCATCGGAGGAGAGCGCGCCAGAACAGTCCAGCGAGGAGATCGTCTCCTGCTGGTCGGCATCGGAAAGCCAGATGTGCAACCGACGGTTTTTCACTGCCGTCTGCACCGTCGAGGCCAGCGAAGAAAGGCTCACGGTGCCGATGCTGCTCGTCAGCTTGTTGAATGCCTTCTTCGCCGCCTCGCCAAAGTAAGCATCCTGTGCAACAGGGGTCTTGTCGACATAGACCTCGTGAAGGAGCACCTCAGCGGCATTGGAGCCGTCAAGTGTCGATCCGTCACTCATAGTGACACCACCTACGAGTCCCAGCACCTGCTGGAGGAACACTGGGTCGACCGCAACCACCCCGTCAACGGCAGTGCCCGTCTGCTGCTGCCACATCCACCGCCAGATGGTCGCAGCACGCGTGAAGTCGGGCATCATGTTCACGCTGGAGGCCACGTCGGTTATGGGCTTACCAAAAAGACTTGTCTCCTCTGCCGTGACAGGACATGAGCTGGCCAAGGAGTCGAGCCCGTTCTCCCAGGCGATGCTCTCGAACTCGCCGAGGGACAGCTTGCCATCTGTCACGCTGAGCGTGCCGCAGGATCCTGGGAACCCACCCGTGGACCTTATCTCGGCGTTGTTCTGCGCGACGATAAGGTAGGTCTTGGTCTGGCCGTTCGCGCCGAGAAGGGTCGGCAACAGGGGTGCAAGGTCAGCAGCACCGGAGACGGCGGAACTCAACTGGTTCAGCTGGGCCTTGGCCTTTTGCAAGGGCGTGTCGATCTGCGTGAGCTTCGCCGAGCCGAGACCATCCACCGTCGTCGCCGAGCGCTCGACCACGGGGGCCACCTCCGTGAGGACGCTGACGAGGTTCGAGAGGGACGTGACGTCGATGGTGCCGTCCGTCCCGACGATACTCGAGAGGGACATGCCGGAGAGCTGGGAGGCGAGGGGCACCAAGGCGTTCTCGGAGAGGTCGTTTGCCACCGTTGCAAGCGCACGCACCTTGGTGACATCCGACCCGTAGACCGGCAGCATGCTCGCGACCTTCCAGAGAAGACCGCTTGTCTCCTCCTGCATCGAGCTGGCCTCGCTCGCCATGGAGGCGACCGTAGACTGGGCGCCGGTAACATCCTTGGAGAGGACCTGCTCCTGGAGCGTACTCGTCTGCGAGACTATCGCGGACGCCTGGGTCTTCACACTCATGGCGCTGCGGTAGAACAGGAAGGCACCAGCCCCAAAGACGGCTACAAGCACGAGAAGCGTGGCGATGATCGCAAGGACGATCCTGCGGCGACGGCGGTGATACCCACCGTGATGATGGCTGCCAGACCCCCCCATGTTGACGTCGGCACCCGTCCGGCGACCATTGGGGGCAAAGGCGGGAGTACTCGAGAGGACGGAGGTGCGCTTCGGATTTGATGCCCTACCATCCCGTGAGGGATAATTAGTCGGTTGAGATACCGTGTCATCTCCACTTCTGAGATGGCGGGCGTGCTTTCCTCTCGAATACGTATCACTCATTAACTGTTAACCTCTCGTCCCACGAATCCTGCAAGGTTATTTATTATAAGTAAATATGCTAAGACTGTGTTAAGCAATCGGCCTATATCATTGTTCATGCACAGCTCTGACCCATACCCGTCAGACAGGTATCGGAGCCGCTATGGCAATCCTCTTCGGGGGGCTCTCTTCGAACCAATAGGGCTTTCCACTTTTCAATGCGCGAATAGCGAATATGAGGTTGGCGCGTCCTCTCACAAGGATTCGAATCGCCTGCATGTCTGACTTTCCCTCGACACCACGCTCGTATACGATGCGAGGGCAGCCTGTAGTATCTCGTGCGACGGCACAGGGGACCCCTCTCGGAAGGATTGAAAACTAACGCAGCAGCCGGTCATGACACATATATGGGCGTCATCGAGTTCGACCCGTTGCTGGTGCCCACCTTCTTATCTCGGTACCTCCGTTATCTACGTCTGTCTTACGAAAGCAGTATCGCAGGTACCCCGAACATCAATATGGCGCTGATTGGTGTTCAAATTGGGAAGATTTACCAGTTAACCATGCTGAAACACTTTTCAGCTTTCGGAAGCGTATAAAAATATATTTGCACTTAAACACAAGTAGCATGATGTCCAGGTATGATGTAGCACAATCTCATTTGATGCATATCAAAACTGGATGAACCGCATTAGAGGAGTGCAAGACGTGGCCGAAGGAAGTATGGCAAACTCCATAAGGCGAGCGTATGTCAGGGGCGGTGAGCACCTCTGGCTGATTACTGTTGCATGCGACATGCTGACAGTTTTCGCTGCCTGTCTGGTTACGGCGTTGATCATGTCCCTGTTCGGCAGAAACACCATACCGTCTCTGACTGATTCCCCTGCGCTCGTGCCGTTCACGCTGGGCATCATGCTTGCCGTGTTCCTCGTCTTCTTATCTATGGGACTCTATTCGTCACGTCTGTTCAAATCATACGCATTCGAGGCCTGGAGTATTGTTGGTTCGCTCTCCTTAGTTGCGGCCATCGTCTGTGCTGCCCTTTTTGCATTTCACCTCGATGATTTCTCGCGCATGTTTCTTCTTCTCTGCTTTGCGCTCATTCTCGTTCTTGTGCTGATTGAGAGGCGCTTATGGCGTGCCATGATACAAGCTTGTTTTAAACGTGGTATCGGTCTGCACGGGTTGCTGCTTGTAGGCTCAGGTCTTATGGCGCAAAGCTTCTATGAGGAGATAATCAAGTCTGGTAAAGCGGTGACGCACGGCTTGGACTATGTGGGCTATGTCGCATCGACTCCCAACGAGCGGATGGGAGGCTATCTGGGCGATATCGAGGCCTATCGTGACATTCTCAAGCGAGGCGAGGTCGAGGATGTTCTTGCCACCACCACGTGGGAAGAGTCCGACGTCATGGGAAGACTCGTAGCAACGGCCAGCCGCTTTGGGGCGCGGTTTTCCGTTGTCTCGGTTGCTAACGAGTTATTCAGACAGCATCTGGACGGCACGCATGTCGGCCGCTTCTACGTGGACACCCTGCACCTGTCCCCACGCACAAATCCCTCATGGAGCCTTATCAAGCGGTTAGTTGACATCGTGGGGGCGCTCGTTGCGATTGTGCTGGGAAGCCCCCTTATGCTCTACGCTGCCATTGTCATCAGGAAGTTCTCCCCCGATGGTCCCATCATCTTCAAACAGGAGCGATGCGGTATTCATGGCAAGCCTTTCATCATGTACAAGTTCCGCACGATGGTACCCAACGCCGAGGAGCTCAAGGGAAATCTGAGCGAGCAGAACGAGGCCGATGGCCCAGTCTTCAAGATTGCAAATGACCCTCGCATCTTCAAGGGAGCGAAATTCCTACGATCTTCGAGCATCGATGAGCTACCGCAGCTCGTGAACGTGCTCAAGGGGTCGATGAGTCTCGTGGGCCCGCGTCCTCCTCTACCCAGCGAGGTGAAGAAGTACGATGACTGGGAATGGGTGCGACTGTCCGTGAAGCCGGGTCTCACGTGCTACTGGCAAGTGCAGGGCAGGAGCAACGTGAGCTTCGACACGTGGATGCGCCTCGATCTAAAGTACGTGCATGATCAGTGCTTTACCACGGACGCAAAGATACTGTTGCAGACCTTCGGCGTCGTTTTCGCCGGCAAGGGAGCGTACTAATGCTTCTGAGGATTGCATTGCTTGGGCATAAGCCGCACGACATTCCATACGCAACCAGCAGGTCCGTTACAATCAATGAGGTGGACTCTTTGATTGTAGATGGGGGCTGGTCTAGGGGTGACGTCAGGTGAGCGCTGTCGGCAGTAGAAATCGCGAGGACATTCAGGCCGAATACAACCGATGGCGCAACAAAGCCGATGTCTCGTTGAGGGGTGATTTGGACCTTCTGTCCGATGATTCCACAGCTATGGAAGATGCGTTCTTCCACAATCTGGCTTTCGGCACCGGTGGTCTTCGCGGTATCATCGGCGCAGGAACCAACCGTATGAACATACACACGGTGGCCCGCGCCACACAGGGGCTTGCGGACTACCTCAAGGCAAGATCTGATTATCCGAGCGTGGCTATTGCTCGTGACTCCCGCCACATGAGCTGGGAGTTCGTGCAAGTGACAGCACGCGTACTCGCCGCCAACGGCGTGCACGCGTGGCTCTACCCACGCATCGAGCCGACGCCAGCGCTTTCGTTCGCAGTGAGGTACCTACGCTGCTCGGCGGGCGTGTGTGTTACCGCCTCGCATAACCCCAAGGAATACAACGGCTATAAGGTCTATGGGGCGGACGGCTGCCAGATAACGACGCAGACCGCACGCGACATCCAAGCCGCGATAGAGGCAGTGGATGAGTTTGACGGCGTACAGGCGCTCGGCTGGGGCGAGGCGCTTGCGAGTGGGTTCGTGCTTTGGGTCGGCGAGGATTGCCTCGATGGCTTTCTCGAGGACGTCGCGGCGCAGTCGCTTGACATGGCACCTGAGGTCCAGCTTTCCGTGGTCTATACGCCCCTCAATGGTGTCGGCCAGGAGTGTGTGGGGCGCATCCTCAATCGCATTGGGAATGCGCGTGTGGCACTCGTCGCGGAGCAGTCATATCCCAATGGGGATTTCCCGACCTGCCCTTACCCGAACCCTGAGACTCACGAGGCGCTGCAGAGAGGGCTGAGCATCTGCGAAGAAGTCAAACCTGACCTGCTGCTCGCCACCGACCCCGACTGTGATCGCGTAGGCATCGCCGTGCGGCATAACGATGCGTATCAGCTACTCACCGGCAATGAAGTTGGCATTCTGCTCTGCGATTATGCTGCGCGGGCGAAACAAGCTGCGGGCGACGACCTCTCTGACTCCATCGTGGTGACGACCATCGTCTCATCCGACATGGTAGATGCACTGGCAACCGACTACGACTTTCAAGTGCGACGCACCCTCACAGGCTTCAAGTACATCGGCGAGCAGATAGGACTCCTGGAAAAGGATGGCCAGGCTGGTCGCTTCATGCTTGGCCTCGAAGAGTCCTATGGTTACCTGCGTGGGTCCTATGTGCGCGACAAGGATGCGGTCGTCGCCAGCATGCTCATCTGCCAGATGGTGAGATACCACAAGGGCCAGGGGCACGATCTGGTAGAAGTCATGGACGAGCTCTACGCCAAGTACGGCTTCTACCGCAACTTGCTCATCAGTGTGACTTACCCTGGCGCGGCGGGTGCACGCGAGTTGGCAGCCCTCATGGCTGGACTGCGCGGGCATGCACCCGCCGCGATTGCAGGGCTGAAGGTCGAATCAGTGGTGGACTATCTGTCCGGGTTGCCGATGCCCGTGCTGAACCCGCGTCCCGGCGACGAGAAGCAGCAGCTCCCCAGTGCGAATGTTCTGGAGTTCCGCCTTTCAGGTGGCAACAAGCTTGTCATACGCCCCAGTGGCACCGAGCCGAAGGTGAAGGTCTATCTCTTTGCAAAGGCTGCCACGGCCAAGGATGCTGACCGGCTCATCCAGCAACTCGACATGGACACCAGGCGGCTGCTCGACCGCACAAGGAGGAAATAGCCCATGATTCATCTCGTGCTTCTCTCCGGAGGTTCGGGCACACGGCTCTGGCCGCTCTCCAACAGTGCGCGCTCTAAGCAGTTCCTGAAGGTTCTGCGCGACGAGTGCGGCAATCACGTCTCGATGGTTCAACGCGTCTTCGGGCAGATCTCACGCGTACCCGCAGACCTAGACATCACCATCGCCACGACTGAGAGCCAGCGCAATAGCATCGAGCAGCAGGTCGATGACGGATATGCCTTGGTGCCAGAACCCGAGCGTCGCGACACTGCACCCGCCATCATGCTCGCCTGCGAGCACCTGGCGCTGGAGCAGCATGTCGATGTGGGTGACACCGTAATCGTGATGCCTATCGACACCTATGCTGGCCAAGGCTACTATAACTCGATTCCGGCAATCGATGTCACCGTGCAGGGCGGCACATCCGAACTGACGCTGCTCGGCGTAAAACCCACCTATCCCTCAGCAAAGTACGGCTACATCGTACCCGAGCCCGGCGAAGACGGTGAGGCGCATAAGGTCTCCCGCTTCATCGAAAAGCCGGACGAGGATGTTGCCAAGGACCTGATCGACCAGGGTGCGCTCTGGAACTGCGGCGTTTTCGCGTTCAGACTCGACTACCTACTGGGGATTACTAAAGGTTACCTCGATGAGCCGACCTTCGAAGCGTATGTCGCCAACTACGCTCGACTCCCCAAGAATAGCTTCGACTACGAAGTGGTCGAGAAGGCGGAGTCCATCTCCGTTGTCCCCTATACAGGAGAATGGAAGGATCTGGGCACCTGGAACACGTTGACTGACGAGATGGCCGAGGAGATTTCGGGCAGGGCTGTGGTGGATGAGAGCACCTGCAGCAACGTTTGCGTGATAAACGAGACAGACCTTCCCATGGTGGTTTCTGGCCTGCACGACGCCGTGGTCGTAGCCACACCCGACGGTATACTCGCCTGCGGTAAGACCGAATCCGCCGGCATCAAGCCGCTCGTTGCGCAGGTGGCTGCGAGTCATCCAATGTACGAGAGGTGTCGCTGGGGCGAATATCGTATTATCGACTCGGGCTTGTATCCCGACGGCAGGAGTTCGCTCTCCATGGAGTTGATTATCGAGGCGGGCAAGCAGCTCTCATATCGGAGGCACCATCACTGCACTGAAGTCTGGACCATCATGTCTGGCGAGGGCGAGGTTGTACTCGATGGGGAGGTATGCCATGTGGCTCCCGGTTCGGTCGTAAACGTAGGGTGTGGGCGTCTGCACTCTTGTCGCGGCATCACCGATCTGTACATCACCGAGGTTCAGCTAGGAGAGTGCCTCTACGATGAGGACATTGAGCAGTTGGGGAACTTCTGGAACGACTAGTAGGAGATAACTCACATGAAGAAGAAGACACTCATCACTGGCGTTACCGGACAGGACGGCAGCTATCTGGCGGAGTTCTTGCTCGACAAGGACTACGAGGTCCACGGCATCGTGCGACGTTCGGCCGAGCACACCACGGGGCGCATTGACCACTTGCTGGCCAAGGGAAAAGTTACGCTCCACAGTGGCGATCTCTCCGATAGCTCGTCGCTTATTAGGCTCATGGGAGAGATTCAACCTGACGAGATCTATAACCTCGCTGCCCAGTCCCACGTGGGCGACTCCTTCGGTGTGCCCGAGTATACGGGTGATGTGGACGCGCTGGGAGTACTCCGCATACTGGAGGCCATCCACGTTCTCGGACTTGAGAAGAAGACCAGGTTCTACCAGGCCTCGACCTCCGAGCTCTACGGCAAGGTCGAGGAGGTCCCGCAGTCGGAGACCACACCCTTTCACCCCTATAGCCCTTATGCGGTGGCCAAACAGTACGGCTTCTGGATGGTGCGGGAGTACCGCGAGGCCTATGGCATGTTCGCCGCGAACGGCATTCTCTTCAACCATGAGTCACCGCGCAGAGGCGAGAACTTCGTCACGCGCAAGATCACGCTGACGGCAGCGCGCATCTCATGCGGTCTGCAGGACCACCTCGAGCTTGGCAACCTCAGCTCCCGACGCGACTGGGGCTACGCGAAGGATTACATCGAGTGCATGTGGCTCATCCTGCAGCAGGGCAAACCCGATGACTTCGTCATCGCCACGGGTGAGCAGCACACGGTCCGTGAGTTCTGCACGTGGTCCTTCGATGAGGTGGGTATCAAACTCCGTTGGGAGGGCGAGGGTTTGGACGAAAGGGGCTATGACGCCGCCACGGGCAGGATGCTCGTCTGCGTGAACCCCGACTTCTATCGTCCGACCGACGTCGTGAACCTATGGGGTGACCCGACCAAGGCCAAGACCGTCCTCGGGTGGGATCCCTCCAGGACCAGCTGCGAGCGGCTCTGCCACATCATGGTGGAGTCCGACCTGAAGATTGCCAAGGCAGAAGCGGCCGCGAAGGTGGAGGCATAGCCCATGCCCAAGGCCCTAGTGTTTGGCGCGAACGGTTTCGTGGGACCATGGCTTGTACGCGAGATGGAAGCACATGAGTGGGAGATTTGCTGCTCGGACAGGGCGAGCGACTCCAAGGAGGGGCTGGGCAGCTCCTACTGGCAGGCTGATTTGCTGGATGCCGATGCCGTGTCTCGTGTCGTGACCGAGGTGAAACCCAACGCCATCGTGAACCTCGCCGCCATATCCTCCGTGAGTCAGTCATGGAGAGCACCAAAAACGACCATCGAGGTAAACGTGCTGGGAAGCATGAACGTCCTCGAAGCAGCGAAGTCTCAGGGTACCTGTCCCAAGGTTCTGTTCGTGGGCTCCAGCGAGGAGTATGCGCCCTCCAAGGAGGCACTTGCTGAGGAGTCGCCTCTGGCGGGTAACAACCCATACGGTATCTCGAAGCGTACCATGTGCGAGCTGGCCAACCTCTATGAGGTTGCGGGTGACGTGCGGGTGTGCTGTACGCGCTCCTTCAACCACACCGGTCCCGGGCAGGCGCCAAGCTTCGTGATACCAAGCTGGTGCAGTCAGGTGGCGAACATAGAGCGCTCTAGCCATGAGGGCACCATACGTGTGGGCAATCTCTCCGTATGCCGCGACTTTTCGGATGTGCGCGACATCGTGCGTGGCTATCGGATGCTGCTTGAAAGCAACTGCTCTGGTGAAACGTTCAACTTCGGAAGCGGCATCGCGACGTCCCTCAAGGATATCCTCGAGATTGTCATCGGTTTCACTTCGCAGAATGTCTCCTATGATGTGAAACCATCGTTCATCCGCCCCACCGACCAGCCATGCGTACTGGCTGACATTTCAAAGGCAAAACGCGAGCTTGGGTGGGAGCCGGAGATTCCACTCTCTCGAACTCTGCACGACGTGTACAAGAGCTTCTTGGGAGCGTAAATATGGAGGGATGCACTGATGAAGGCACCCACGCCTATCGCGTGGAGTTCCTCAACACGGCTTTCGACAACGTAGACCTGACGCAGGTGCGCGAGACGATGGCTGACCACATTCGCACGCGTGAGCCAGGCTACATGGTGTCGCTCAACACCGACATTGACATAGCACTCGAGCGAGTCCCTGAGTTCAAAACTGCGCACCGAGACGCGACACTTATCCTCATGGACTCCCAGCCGCTCTTCAACCTAGCAAGGCGGCAGGGCATTCCCGTGAAGGAGAAGATATCTGGTTCCGACCTCATGGACCTTGCATGCGCATGGGCGGCCGAAGAGGGCTGGTCCATCTATATACTCGGCGGCAAGCCGGGCATACCCGAAAGGGCGGCAAAAAAACTGCAGGAGAGCCATCCAGGTCTTGGGATTGCAGGTGCCTTCTCGCCGGACTACGGTTTCGAGAAAGATCCTGCCAAGCTTGGCGACGCGCTCATGCGTGTGGCAGAGGCGACCCCAGACATACTACTTGTATGTCTGGGGTCGCCAAAGTCGGAGATGCTCGTACACGAACATCTCTCTGATTTCAATGCACCCTTCACCCTCATCGTCGGGGCGGCTGTGGATTTTGCGGCAGGTAACGTGAAACGTGCTCCCAAATGGGTAAGCGATCATAGTCTCGAGTGGCTCTATCGCTTCCTCCAAGAGCCAAAGCGACTCTTCAAGCGTTACTTCGTAGATAGTTGGAAGCTGCTCGGAATCCTTCATAGGTATGGTAAGAGAGACGTCCGATGAAAGTCGTCATCGACCTCACGTCTCTCGCGGACAATCTTTCAGGCATCGAACGCTATGCCGCCAGCATGGCGCAATCCATCCTGCAGCAGGACATGAGCGACGAGTTTGTGTTGCTGTTTAAGGAGTCGGTATTCCCTTGGTTCGAAAGGTTTCGGGAGCAGTCGAACGTGAAAATGCGCGTCATTCCGCGCGGACGGAGCGGAAAGGCAGTCTTCTCGCAGGTAACGCTTCCGCGACAGCTCGATAAACTCAAGCCTGACCTTGCGCTGTTCATGGCATTTCCGTGTCCGGTGGCATACCGAGGTGCGTCCGTAAGCACCGTACATGACCTCTCTTGCCATGATTGCCCAGACACCATGACAATCAAGAGTCGTCTGCTGTGGTATACGCTCGACGGTCAAGCTGTAGCGGGCGACAGACAGGTAATCACGATATCCGAGTTCTCCAAAGACCGCATAGTCGAGCACTACGGCAAAGATCCCTCACAAGTGATTGTGGCCTTCTGCGGTATTGATTGCGACCTCTTCAATACAGAGGTGGGCGTCGGCGGAGAGACCAGGGTGCGGGAACGCTATAACCTGCCCGAGAAGTTCGTGCTCTCGCTCTCGACTATCGAACCGAGGAAGCGACTCGACCTGCTTGTCGGCGCATGGGCCGAACTCTGGGACAAGGGATACATGGACCGTGACCTGGTGCTTGCCGGGCGTAAGGGCTGGAAGGTCGATGAGCTCCTTGCTGGCATGAGTGACGGCACGAGAACTCACGTTCACTTCACTGGCTTTGTCGAAAATAACGATCTACCCACTCTTTACCGCATGGCGGACACGTTTGTGTTCCCCTCGCGCTACGAGGGCTTCGGACTGCCGCCCGTGGAGGCACACAACTCCGGGGCACACGTACTATGCTCAGATATTCCATGCTTGCAGGAGGTATGTCAAGACAAGGTCGCCTACTTCAAAAGTGGCAATATGGAGGACCTCAAGCGAGCGCTCATCGATTCGCGTCTCTTCGATGGGGTCAGCTCCGAGCCGCTCGAATACTCGTGGGACGTGGAGGCGGAGAAGATCATGCGCCTGTTTCAAGACATCAAGGTTCGTGGGGTTATCAATGACAGATAGGCCTTTGTTCATAATCAACGGCTACGACTATGGCAACGGGCAGTGCTATGGCATTCACCGCAACGCGATGGAGATTACCCGCTCGATGGATAGCATTCTCTCGGAAGATGGCTGCACCTTCGACGTCGAGGTAGCCGTGCCATGCCTCACACAGAAAACACCGGCATACGAGAACGTGCAGGTCATTGACCTGGAAAAGCCGAGCGGCTCACGGAAGGCAAAGATCATGTGGCGCGAGTCTGCTTTCCCACACTACGTGGCTGAGCGAGGCGGCGTTGGACTTGATATGACACTGGGATTGCCTCATCGCGGGAGATACTGCGTTTTCGACTATGATTGCATCCTTGAGGACAATCCAACCTTTTGTTATGGCTCTTTCGTCATGCTCAGGCGCCACCATTACATGAATCGCATGAGAAAGTCGCTTGCTGGCGCGCAGCTCATCTTCACGGACAGCGAGTACGCTAAATCGCAAATTCTTGTGCACTACGGCTGTAACCCCGACAAACTGATTGTTGTCTCCTGTGGGTGGCAGCATATGCTGCGAGTGCGGCAGGATGACAGCGTCATTGATCATTTGGATCTTGAGGACGGGCAATTCTTCTTCTCTCTCGGTAGCCACTACCCCTACAAGAACTTCCGGTGGGTTGTGAGTGCTGCGCGGCAGAACCCCTCCTACAAATTCGTCATCACTGGCTCTGAGATGCACGTCCCCGACGTTGAGGAAGGACTTCTTCCGGGAAACGTCACGTTCACTGGATACTTATCCGATGAGGAGGTCAAAGGTCTCATGGCGCATTGCCGTGCCTTTCTTCACCCATCGCTTGAGGAAGGCTTCGGCATCCCGCCCATGGAGGCCATGAGTACAGGGGCCAGATGTGTGGTTTCGACAGCGGCATCGCTGCCTGAGGTATACGGGAACTCCGTCTGGTACATAGACCCCACCGACTACGACCACATCGACCTGGATGAGATTATGTCGCATCCCCTGACGGGCACCAACGAGGATGTGCTCTCCCGCTACTCGTGGAATGAAAGCGCTAGGAAGGTACTCGACGCTCTTGAGAAGTGGTGCCTCTCATGAGGAACACCCTGTTGGTAACGCCATACTACGACCCCAACATCGTGGGCGGTGCCGAGATATCCACGCAGCTGATCGCGGAAGGAATCTGCGGAAGATGCGATGTACTCACGTTCGGGCGCGCCAACGGTAGGCGTGAACTCAATGGAGTCGCGATTTACGAGGCCAACCTACCCGAGTTTGCAAATCTATGGGCGCAACCACTCGACGGTGCCGTGCTCTCAATCAGAAACAAACTTGACGGGCATTTTCGTACACTCTTTCCGTCGTATGCACATGTACACCGCTATCGGGAATTCATAGAGGGACATGGCTACCAAGTCGTGATTATGAATGCCAACGAGACCGTCATGGACCGACCTTCGCTCTGGAAAGCGGCGCATGAGTCAGGCGCGGAGGTTATATTGACCCTGCGGGACAACATGCTGCTGGGGAGAAAAATCGGTGGGATAGACTATAGCGTACTCTTCAGGATGGTCATCAATAGTCAACTTAAGTGGATAGACAAATTCGTGGCTCCCTCGCGGTATATGATTGACCTATATGCGCAGTATGGCATGGCGAAACTGAACAGCCGTGTCATACCCAACGCTGTGAGCATACGGATGCCAGAGCCAGTATCCTTCGAAAAGAAGGTAGGGGTGATTTATGCAGGATCAATCTCGCAGCAGAAGGGTATTCCGACACTCATGGAGGCATCTAGGTCATTCATAAGCGGTACGACGCTCAAGCTGGTCGGGCGTGGACCTTTGGCTGATAAGTATCGCGATATAGCTGGCGTGGCCGTACTTGACTGGATGCCCTGTGAGGAGCTCTACCGCGTGATGGCAGGTGCGAAGGTGCTCGTGCTGCCATCAGAGTGGCCGGAGGCTTTTGGGCGAGTGCTCGTTGAAGCCGTATGTTGTGGCACGCTGGTCGTTGGCAGCGATGCTGGCGGTATACCTGAAGTGCTCGGACATGACGGGAGGTATCTGTTTCCGCATGGTGACACAGAGAAGCTCGCTTCATGTGTCAACAGGATTCTGAGGCTTTCCAAAGCCGAATACGAGCAGGAACTCAAGGAGATACGGAACAAGTTCGAGCAATTCTCCGTGGGGCACTACGTTGCCTCGTGGGCTGAGGTGGTTGATGAATGTGAGGTAACCAATACATGATGATATTGCAGCCTATCTTGCGTGTGATAAAAAAAAGAGACTTTATCACGTTGGAGAATCTCTACTACGTGTCATTTGCACTCTATTTTGCATCCTACCTTGTCGGCTACACTACGGTAGGCGCTTATGTACCTCAATGTGCCATTAATGTCATTGATTTGTTCTGCCTATTCTTGCTCTTCTCCAAATTTCGGACCCAGCAACTTTCTCGTAAGAGAATTCTGATTGCTTTGACGCTGGTAGTAATAGGCTTTTGCTCATGGATGGTGACTCGTGATCGCAACCTTCTGATTTTGTTTGCTTTTGCGGTTGCCGGCGAGGGGGTGCAGATTAGAAAACTTGCCCGAATCGTTTTCTGGATGGAAATCGTCTGTATTGTTTTAATCTCAGGTCTAGCAAGCATAGGCTTAATCGATTCCGTTACTCAGTTTCGTGAGGGCTATGGACTCCGAACATCTTTGGGTTTCTCCTCTGTTAATCGCTTCGGATTGAACTTCCTTGCCCTCTGCTGTGCTCTCGTCATGATGAGATGGCCAAAGTATCGTGGTATGGACTTCGCGTTCTGCATCATCTGTGCTGTGATAGTAGAGGTTGTGTCGGACTCACGTACTTCAGTTTTTCTAATCATTGTTCTTCCTTTTATTGCCCTTGCTCTAACTTTGCCGAAAAGCAATTTCAAGAAAAAAGTCACCATTGCAGCTCTGGCTGCTGTGATCTGTATGCTTGGTTTCTTCAGCATCTTTGTAATCCAAAACTACAACGCTGCTGACCCGTTCTATGCATTCCTCAATACCCTGATGACTGGTCGGCTTCAAATTATCCACCATTACTATGCAAGCTACCCAGTGACGTTGTTCGGATACAACACCATCGCTATTAACCAGGATCTCTTTGGGATGCAGGGTGTCGTCATGGACAACGCGTACGCAAAACTCCTACTAATGGGAGGCATTATCCCAAGCATTGCGTTCTTCTATCTGTATTTCTCGATATTTATCCATCATCTGCGTCATGCCCAACTAGACGTATGTCTCCTAGGTCTCTTTGTGTACGCTTTGGTGGGAGTTTCAGAATGGCAGATGTACCATTTTGCTATGAACTACTGTCTTGTCGGATTCTCTTACTACCTTTTTGCCACAGACGAAAGCAGCACTTCAACCCTGCGGAGTGATTCTGTCGCAGGCGATATGTGAATCGGAGAATCGGAATTGCTTAAGCGTTTTTGTACGTCTATATTCAGCCGAATATATTCGGTCTTATTGCGTGCACATGAGATCAAGTTGAACGAAACGCTACATTCGAACGGTAGCGCAGGGCGTGTCACGGCAGGAGTTAGGCTGCTCAACCCCGAGCATGTCTTCATAGGTAAGGGCTCCTATGTAAATGGCGGTATGCTGGCCGCCTCCGCGAACGCCAAGATAGTCATCGGCGAGGACTGTATGCTCTCCTACGGCGTGCACTTACGCACTGATATGCATCGGCATGACCGTACCGACTTCCCAATGGTCGATCAAGGCTACGACGAGGCTGACATAGTCATCGGAGATGACGTTTGGGTCGGCTACGGCGCGCAAATCATGTCCGGCGTGACCATTGGCTCTCACGTGATAGTCGGTGCCGGTGCGGTCGTAACTCACGATGTGCCTGCTTATGCGGTTGTTGGGGGGGTGCCCGCTCGATTGCTCTACATGCGGAAGATAAATGACTAGACGATTGGGAATGCGTGGGGCTGCTTTCTTTCAGTTCGGTTCCAAGTACATAAGCATGGGAGCGCAGCTAATCATCACGGCTGTACTCGCGAGGCTTATAGCGCCCGCCGACTTTGGTCTCGTTGCCATCGTCACGGTATTCACCGGCCTCTTCTCGTTGTTCTCCGACATGGGCGTGGGAACGGCCATCGTGCAATATCGTGACCTCACCGAGGAGGACTACGGTGGCATTTTCGGATTCTCGGTCTTGCTTGCGGTGGGACTCACGACTACGTTCTGCGCCATATCACCTCTTATTGCGATGTTCTACGCTGACGATAGGCTTGTGGGCCTGTGTCTTGCGGCATCACCCACGCTGCTCTTCTCCACACTCAACATGGTTCCCGAGGGATTGATGCTCAGGGGCAAGCGTTTTGACCGCATCGCTGTGCGCCTGGTGGTGGCCACCGTCGTTTCCGGTACGGTCGCCATTGCAGCCGCCTTAACTGGTGTGGGAGCGGTTGCGCTCGTGATGCAGACAGTGATGTCCTCAGGTATCGTGCTTGTGTGGAACCTGGTCACACGGCCCGTGCATCATGTGAGCATGCATTTCATGGCACCGCTTAGGAGGATTTTTCCTTACTCGGCCTATCAGTTCGGCTTCAGCCTGATCAACTACTTCTCCCGCAATCTGGACAACATGCTTGTGGGACGCTTCTTAGGCGGCGCCCAGCTGGGCTACTATGACAAGGCCTATAAGCTCACCGGTTACCCCATGTCCGCCTTCTCGAGCGTCATAGGCTCGGTGATACAGCCCTTCATGGCTGAGCACCAGAATGATCCTGACATGATATTCGAGTGCTTCATGAAGGTGGAGAAAATGCTGTCCTTGGTGGGAGTGACCGTGGCGGCCGTGTTCTTCTGTGCGTCGGCCGAAATCGTCGAGGTTCTGTACGGCCCCGGCTGGGAGCCGTCCATCCCGGTCTTCGCCGTCCTTTCGGTGTCGGTGTATTTCCAGATGCTGGGCAACCCATCCGGAGCTTTCTTCCAGAGCCTTGGTCGGACGGACTACATGTTCAAGGTGGGACTCATCAACACAGGAATCACGATTACGGGCTTATCTCTGGGTTTGGCAGGAGGTTCAATCCTTACTGTTGCTTACGGCATCGCTATTGCGTTTTGTTTTCATATGTTCTCGATTACATACTTCCTTATCTGGCGCGGGTTTGGTAAGAGACTGAATTGCCTCAAAGCCTTCGTACCCGAAATTGTCATTGGGCTTGTAACTATCTTTATCTGCCGATTCGTTTTCTCTTTCGTAACACTGCCGCTTGTCGTCTCTCTCGCGTGCAAGGTCACACTTGTACTGGTGATTCTCGCGCTCGGCTACTGGAGAACAGGTCAGCTCGTGTACCTCAAGAGACTCTTGCGCAGATAGATAAAAGGAGATGGCAACATGTTGGGAGTCGGACATCTGAAGGCTTGGAAAGATGAGCTTGAAGCGAAGTCTTTCGAGCGGCACCTACGCAACTCAAAGGTAAGGCCACTGGTACGACATGAGGCAACTGGAGCTTCACCTGAGGTCATCGTATCTCTCACAACATATGGGGAGCGACTCCGCACGGTCGACCTTTCGATCAAGTCGATCCTCGCGGGCGACGTACTCCCTAATCGGATAATTCTATGGCTTGACAAGGATACTAAAAGCGACCTTCCGGAGGACCTCGTTAAGCTGGAGGACTTTGGCGTAGAAATTCGTAGGGACGTAGACAACCTAAAGCCTCATAACAAGTATTTTTATGCTATAAGCGAGAATCCTTCATCGATTGTTATTACTATTGATGATGACGTCATGTATACGCAGGACACAGTCTCTGCCCTGATGACAGGCTTTGCAGCTCACCCCAATTGTGTTATTGCCAGAAGGGTCCACAGGATTCTCTGGGATGAGGGTCCGTCGGAACTCTTACCATACCAGAAGTGGGACTGGGAGTGGCATGGCAGTTCAGAGCCACGCATGGATCTATTTGCAACGGGTGTTGGCGGGGTATTGTATCCCCCTGGATCTCTTCGCTCTCAGGCACTTGATGCGGGTACCATTAAGTCCTGTTGTCTGAATACCGATGACCTGTGGCTGAAGGTAAACGAAGTACTTGCGGGCGTACCAGTCGTGTGGATGCAAACTCAAAAGATACATCCATGGACCGTGCCAAACAGCCAGGGCACGAACCTCAACTCGTCTAACGTGCTCGGTGGGCAGAACGACGAGATTCTCGTAGACATCCTGGAATGCTTCGGTCTCAGCGAAAGCCAGTTCATAGAGAGAATCAAGTCTTATTCCAACGCTTTTGAAGGCCGCGACCCTGTCAACTTCACGAGGAGGATGGATGCATGAGAGGCAACGAAAACCTCCACGAGATCCTTGCCCTTCCCCGTTCTTTCGTTCTCTGCATTAGGCTATTCAGCCGAGAGGGGGGTGACCGTCCCCTTGCTCTTTGCCAATAGCATCCATGTCAGCGGGTTGCGTAAGGGTTCCATACGTCCAGCCAACCCGAGACGTTTCGGTGTGAAGATTGGTTTCGGAGGGAGTCTCGGCACTACTCCTGGGGAGTCCTCAGTAATCATTGCTCAAGGTGGGTCCGTTACCTTTGAAGGCAGAGCGAATCTTTGTGAAGGATCTGTCTCGCGCGTCGAAGGCGGATGTCTGATTTTCGGTGACGGCTTCAACAGCAATAAGAACTGCAAGTTCTGGTGCGACCACAGGGTGACATTCGGTAAGAGCTGCCTGTTGGAGTGGAATGTCTCGATACGCGATGGAGATGGCCACGCGATATTTGGACCCGACGGCATTCAGGACAACAGGTCTCCGGAGGTGAGCGTAGGCGACCACGTGTGGATTGCCGCGAACGTCGACGTACTCAAAGGCTCTCGCATACCGGATGACAGTATTGTGGCCGCCCGGGCTCTTGTGACGAAGACATTCGACGAACCAAATGTGCTCATTGGGGGCCTGCCGGCGAAGGTGCTTCGTCATGAGGTTTCCTGGGAACTTTAAGGGACGTCGGGTTGGAAGTACATCAATGGGGATAACGACAGCAGGAACTGGATACGCTCTCTTTCTCTCACTATCATTCGCCCTGCATCGAGAGAGGCAAAGCACTGAGTAACATATAGGCGGATTCGAGGAGCCTTTGAGGGGACGATGCCCGGCACCTTAATCTTGAAGCCAACCCATAGAGGCAGGAGGACCACCATGAAGATAGCAGTAGCAGGAACTGGGTACGTCGGGCTTTCGCTCTCGATGCTCTTAGCCCAGCGCAATGACGTATGGGCATTCGACATCATGCCTGAGAAGGTAGAGAGGCTCCAAGGATATGAGTCACCCATACGCGACGTTGAGATTGAGCGCTTCCTTGCCGAAGCGAAGGCCGGCAAGCGCAGGCTCAACTTCCACGCCACGGCGGAGGCGAAGGAGGCCTACGAGAATGCCAGTCTTGCCGTTATCGCCACACCCACCAACTACGATGACACCACGAACTCCTTCGACACCTCGAGTGTCGAGGCTGCCATCGCTGCCGTGCGTTCGGTGAATCCAGACGGCTGGGTTGTAATCAAGTCCACCGTTCCTGTCGGTTACACCGAGGAGCTGCGAAAGCGTTTAGGCGACAAGAAGATTATCTTCTCTCCGGAGTTTCTGCGTGAGGGCCATGCACTCTACGATAACCTGCATCCCAGCCGCATCGTGGCGGGTGCTCCGAAGGGCGATAAGAAGGCAATCGAGGCCGCAAAGGCCTTCGCGAGCCTCCTTGCCGAGGGCGCTGACCCTGCAGAACGCAGGCGCGAGAACACTGACGGTACCACCGGTATTCCGGAGATAGTGCTCGGCATCACCGAGGCCGAGGCCGTAAAGCTCTTCGTCAATACCTATCTGGCCCTGCGCGTGTCCTACTTCAACGAGCTCGATACCTACTGCGAGGCGAAGGGGCTCTCTGCGGCAGACGTCATCCGTGGAATTTCACTCGACCCTCGTGTGGGTGACTTCTACAATAACCCCTCTTTCGGTTACGGCGGCTACTGTCTACCCAAGGACTCCAAGCAGCTGCTGGCCAACTACCGGGGTGTACCGCAGGACCTCATCAAGGCAATCGTGGACGCCAATGCCACCAGAAAGGATTTCATAGCTGAGCAGATTTCCGACCGTGTGGTCCATCTCGTCTACCAGGGCGTGGCGCAACCCGTTGTAGGTGTATACCGCCTGACAATGAAGTCGAAATCGGACAACTTCCGCTCCTCAAGCATCCAAGGCGTGATTAGGCGCCTTATTACCAAGGGCATCCCTGTGGTCGTCTATGAGCCAACACATAATGGCGATGAGTTTCTCGGCTGTGAGGTGATGCGCGACCTTGCAGCTTTCAAAGGACGCTGTGACGTGATCGTAGCCAACCGCTGGAGCAACGAACTAGCCGATGTGAGAAAGAAGGTCTATACGCGTGACCTGTTTGAGAGGGATTAGTGGTTCATTCACAATAGAGGTTGCCCCCATAAGCGACCATGATATTTGATGCGTTCTATGCATTTGTACCTAGCCATCTCTGGCTCGTCTGGGAACGTACGATAGTTCTGCTCTCTGCTGGTCGCTCAGGTTTAGATATAGCATCAAATATAATAGCAATAACTAGCTGTTATGCTCCCTCAGCAGTATTGTTGGATGATACAAATACAGAATTTATTTACGTGTTTTATTTATCCTTGCATACGGGGATTGTGTCGTCCCGCTGCGTAAGGTGCGGTAACTAGGATCTGGGCCGCCGCATGGCCCCCATCATCGGCAATGGGACCGCACATATCGGCAACTTGTCGAGCAAGAACTCGAACCTCCCCAGCTCGTGCGCGAGGAGGTCGAAGCCAACACTACGCCTACGTCACACAGGCCGTGAAGATTCTCGACCCCCGACAAGACCGCCATCGTCCACAATGCCGGCTCGATTCCCCTCCCTCGACCTCAGAGGGCCTGTTAGATGGCATGGACAGCAGATGCCGAAGAGCTACGGCAGCTACATCGGCCTCACGGACGAGCTGGCTGATGTGTATGACAAGGTCATGTCCATCCCGGACACCATGATTGGTACGTACTACCGCCTTGCCCCCACGCTTCCCGTCGACGCCCGGATTGCCGTGGGCATGGCGAACCTGTCCCATATGCGAACATGCCTCCTCGTCTCTCCCGCTAGAATGGAAAGGTAAAGTGCCACTCTTCTCCTGGGGAGGAAAGATGATCTACACCGTTACCCTCAACCCTGCGCTCGACAAGACCGCTCAGATTCCCGATCTCAAGGTCGATGAGGTCAACCGCATCGTCGAGCTCCGCCGCGACGCAGGCGGCAAGGGCATCAACGTCTCGAAGGTCATCAAGGAGCTCGGTGGCATCACCGAGGCATGGGCCATCCTCGCCGGCAACACCGGCGCATGGGTCCAGTCCGCACTCGAGGCCGACGGAATCCGCGTGAACGCCATCCTTGCCGAGGGCGAGACGCGCACCAACCTCAAGGTCGTGGACCCGGTCAACGACACCCACACCGACATCAACGAGCCTGGGCCCGAGGTCACCGACAGCATGCTCAACGATATGCTCATCGAGCTCGCCAACGCCGTGCCCACCGATGGCATCGTCGTGGTGTCGGGCAGCCTGCCCGCGGGCGTTCGACCCGACACCTACGAGCGCTGGTGCCGCATCCTGCGCATGGGCGGGATACGCGTCTTTCTCGACGCCGATGGCGAGGCGCTTGCGCACGGCATCGAGGGCAGGCCGTATTTCATCAAGCCAAACGACCACGAGCTCTCCGCCCTCGTGGGTCGCGAGCTCAAGAACGTGACCGAAGTCGCCAAGGCCGCCCGCGAACTCGTGGGCAGAGGCATCCCGATGGTGGTCGTCTCCATGGGGGGCGAGGGTGCCGTCTTCTGCACCGAGGGCGAGACCTGGCATGCCAGCTCCGTCAAGGTTCCCGTGGGCTCCACGGTGGGCGCCGGCGACTCGGTCGTGGCCGCAATCGCCTACGCCGTCAACAAGGGGATGTCGCTCGAAGACACCATGAAGCTCGCCATGGCAACAGGTGCCGCAAACGTCATGCAGTCAGGCACTCAGGCAGCCGAGCGCTCCGTCGTGGATTCGCTCGTCGACAAGGTTATAGTTACGCGCCTTCCGTAGGGGCCTGCCTGTCCATCGATCGGCTTCGCGCTAGTCTCCCGTTACGAACGCACGGATCTCATCGAGACGACCCTCGGCCTGACGTCGTCCCTGCAGGTAGAGATCGAGCAGCGGCGCACCGTCGTGCTCGTTGACCTTGACCTCAACGGGCGTCTCGGGAGCGATGACCAGGCAGTCGCCTGTGGCCTCATGCTCCCAGAGCCTCTCCCGTTGCTCGTTGTAGCGCTCGCTACGCGTCTCAAGGGCCGTGAGGTAGAAGGGGTAGCCGTCATAGCGATGCGAGCGCAGGGATATCGCCTCGGAGTATCTCGGTTTGACGTACTCGCGATCCTGGGTAACCACCACGAGAGCGCGGCGGGCGGGCACGTAGCCCTCCACCCTGCGCTCGCCCTCGAGGCCAAGCGCCACGCCAAAGGGAATGGAGTCAGTGGTTCCGCCGTCAAGATACCGATGTCCGTCAATCTCGACGATACGCGACACGGCAGGCATCGAGGCGGACGCCCGGACGTTTATCACGTCATCCGGAAAGCGCCTTGTGGGCAGATAGGCCGCAGTGCCAAAGACGATGTCGGACGCAACGACAAAGAGGGGGATGCGACTCTTGTTGAAGGTCTCGACGTCACAAGGATCAAGGCTGTCCTGGATGTCCTCGTAGAGGAACTCGCCGCCGGCAAGATTGCCCGTCCTCGCAAACGACCAGAGCGACATGAACCTGCGATCATCACGAAAGGCAAGCATTATGCGCATGGTGCGACCAATCTGACGGCTGCGAAAGCCCGCGGCATTGATGGCCCCCGCCGAGACACCCCAGATGCTCGAGAAGTCATAGACACCATGCTCCATGAGCACGTCAAGGACGCCTGCCGTGAACATACCCCGAAAGCCGCCGCCCTCGAGGACGAGGGCGGTACCAACGCTGTTTTCCATCTATCCGTGCCTCCCCTCTTGTCAGATGTCACCCCTCTATTGCTTCAAAGTAAAAGCAAGGATGTCTTCACTTTACCCGCACCAGCATCACCGTAAGCGTGGTCTGCCACCAGAGCACGTCCGGTCAAGCGGTGGATGGAACGGGACGCTACGCGTGCGGATTGTCAACGCGCGTAGGGCCAGCCGTGAACAAGCCCGTGTTTATACTCATAGACAAGGTGCCCGGAGGCACAACCTTCTCTGGAATAGGAGCAGCCATGAGCAAAAGCTACACCCTCGACAACCTTGCCCGTCTCGTCGATCACACCAACCTCCACCCCGATGCGACGGAGGAGGACATGCGAATCCTCTGCGAGCAGGCAAAGGAGCATCACTTCAAGATGGTCGCCGTCAACCAGGTCCAATCCGCCTTCTGCTCGAACCTCCTCGCCGGCACCGACATAGATACCGGGGCGGCCATCGCCTTCCCCCTCGGCCAGACGTCAATAGCCGCAAAGGTGTTCGAAACGAGGGATGCTCTCGACAACGGTGCCAACGAGATCGACTACGTCATCAACCTGACGCGCGCGAAGGCCCACGACTGGAGCTACCTCCAGGACGAGATGGAGGGAATCGTCGCCGTCTGCACCGAGGCCAACGTTCCCTCGAAGGTCATCTTCGAGAATTGCTTCCTCTCAAGGGAGGAGAAGCTCGCACTCTGCGACATCGCACAACGCGTCCGTCCCACGTTCGTAAAGACCTCGACTGGATTTGGCAGGAGCGGGGCCACAGTTGAGGATGTCAGGCTCATGAAGGAGAACGTGGGAAGCGATGTACAGGTCAAGGCAGCTGGCGGCATTCGCACGGCAGACGCCTTCCTCGACATGGTCCGCGCAGGAGCCACCCGCATCGGCTGCAGCGCAGGAATCCCCATCCTCGAGGAAATCGCTCGTCGCATGGAGGCCGACGGTCGCAACTTCATAGATCTCTAGACACCAATAACGTCTGGAGGGCCTACTGCTTCTCGGCAGACGCTGCAGGGGACGCACGTCCACCCGAGGCGACCACGGCCAGGCGGAGTCCTTCTCGCAAGGACTTGACTACGGTCGCTGCGTCCCTGAAACCACGTACCGGAAATTTGCCTCGGACCTGCGTACGCTGGGCATATATACCATAGGTTGCCTGCCGCTTTCTCGTTAGTCGGAGAGGAGACCGACGTGGGCGAAGCATTTGGATCCAGATTTCTGTGGGTGCCGCGCATCCTTGCGGGCATGCTGACCGTGCTGTTATTGGCGCTATCGCTTGATGTATTCGATGGTTCGGGACCGACCATGCAGCAGGTTTTGGCATTCGTCATGCATTCGTTGCCTGCGCTCGCGGTTGCCTTCCTGCTGGCTCTTTCGTGGAGAGCACCCCGACTTGCTGGCATCCTTTTTGTTGTGCTGGCGGTGCTCTTCACGGTTTTCTTCAATACGTATCGGTCGCCATTTACCTTTGTCGCGATATCGCTCGTTCCGGCCGTTGTCGGCGTATGTTTCTTGTTCGCTACTCCAAGGCACGGCTGATGCAGGCCATCTGGCCAAGTACCCTTGCCTGTCGCCACAATGTGGGCAGAGGGCCGGGTGCGAGGGACGCCACGCCTTCGACTTATCATCAGTCGAAGTAGAACAGATCCTCGAACTTCTTATCGAGAGCGACGCAGAGGACGAGAGCGAGCCTCGCCGTCGGACCGAACTGTCCAGTCTCGATGGAGCTGATCGTATTGCGGGAGACGCCGACCTCCTCGGCGAGCTGGGTCTGCGAGAGCCCCTTCTCCGTTCGTGCTTCCTTGAGCCTGTTTCTCAGGATGAGCTTATCGTCCATGATGCTATCTCAGCACGTTGAGGATATGGTATACCAGGAACAGCACGGCGGCGAGGCCGCCCACGATGGTCGTGACGAGATAGCTTTTCTTACCAGTGAAGCGGTACTTGGGGTATGCCTCCCCTGCGCAGAAGGCCCAGAAGAGGGCAAAGGTCCCATATATCGGTTGTCCTGTGAAGGTATCGAAGATGACGAGTGGGATGAACATGAGACAGAAAGCGGTCTCGCCAATCTTCCTCCCTTTCGCCTCGGCGTCCAATAGGCCCTCGTCCACGTTGGCTCCGCGGCTTTTCTCAAGTATCTCGTCCTTGTTCATGCAACATCTCCTATGACTGTCAAGTAAACTGTGCAATCACAGTGTACTGGGTCGGCATCGCCTCGTCAACAAGAATGCAAAGTTTTCTGTGCAAAATGTGGCCCACGCGCCTGCCGTTCGCAGCCGAGCCTGTTGATGCCAGCCAAAGGAGACGAGAAGGTCTCCGTGCCCGTCCGGGATGGGGCGTCCGCGTCGCCCACGGCACAGCGATGCGGACGGAGAGTACTTAACCAAGGAAGACGTAAGCACTGGGGTCATATGCCTGCGTGCATGAAGTCGGGACTATGCCCATATGGATGAGCTGCTGCTCGTCCCTCTCGTCATGCCATCGGGAAAGGAACTCGTCATCATCGATGTAGGTGTAGTTCCCTAAGGTCGATGGATCCATGAAGTACACCCGACCGCTGCCGTATCCGATAGCGACGACGTAGTGGCCATCGGACCAAACGTCCGTGTAATCGATACCCGACTGATCGTCCCATGCTTGGATGGCGCAGATAACCGGTTGCCCCTTGTCGATAGATGCCTTCAATTCATCGAGGGTCATGTTCTCTTGGATCTGGGAGCCGAGACCTCGAGCGTTCAAGGCGTCGACTATGGCCTGCGGCGCCGTTCCGTCGGCATATGTCGTCCCCATTTCATCTGCGAGGGCATCCTGCCGCACAGAATATCCGCAGTATCCCAAAACGGACTGCACGCAAGCAACCCCACAGGTATAGGAGGTTGCCTGTCGAGCAAGCGGAACATCGATGATGGCCATGGGGCTGGCCTGGGCAGAGCCCGGGCTCTGCTGCTGGTTCCTATTGAAATAGTCGGCTGCAAGGACGCAGATCAAGACCGTTGCGAGGAGGACGGCGATCAAGATCAAAAAATGACGGCGCACACAAGAACCGTGTTCCTTCGAAACCCTGGGGGTAGGCGT
>Ga0268357_100968_pt1 | contig 25613 bp, 20 predicted proteins | sample BioMet10_FD_192466 | JGI IMG/M metagenome (GOLD analysis project Ga0268357, IMG submission 192466) | Sewage microbial communities from Oakland, California, United States - Biofuel 10 (Illumina Assembly) | ecosystem: Engineered > Wastewater > Sewage > Unclassified | place: USA: California... | reverse complement strand
CCTCTTTTTACAGGGAAAGCTCCCAGGGATTTATAAATAGGACCTAGCGGAAAAGTAAACAACTCCTCCTTGGCCATAAAATGCACAGGCCTGCTAGAAGCTGTTCCCACCAAGGGAGGATCCAATAGGCTTACATGATTACTGGCAATAAGTACAGGCCCGTCCTTGGGAATGTTCTCCCTGCCGATGACTTCAAACCTGTAGATAAAAGTAAATATGAAGTTAAAAAAACATTGGACAAAACGGTACCACATGATCAGGCCTCTTTACATAATTTTAAAATAGCATTAACTACCGTGGGAATATCCATCTGTGATGAGTCTAAATAATGAGCATTGTCTGCACACTTTAAAGGTGCTATCTTGCGCTCAGAATCAAACTTATCACGACGGGCAATATCTTTGGTAAGGTCCTCTAATTTTACGTCCATACCCTTTTCCTTAAGCTCCAGAAAACGCCTACGGGCTCTTTCCTCCACTGAAGCAGTAAGAAATACTTTTACATCAGCACCAGGGAAAACAACAGTACCAATATCCCTGCCATCTAACACAACTCCACCGGCCTTGCCTAATTCCCTTTGAGCATCAACCATGGCTTCTCGTACCCCTGCAACAGCAGACACAGCAGAAACCTCATGGGTAACTTCTAAGCTTCTGATTTCATTGGTTACTTCCTGTCCATCTAAGAAAACACGATTGACACCGGGATCTCTTTGAAAAGTTATTTTTGCTGCCTGGGCCAGCCTAGTAACAAGCTGGGGGCTGAAGGCTTCTTTGCTTGCTAAGAACTTTAGGGTTACGGCTCTATACATAGCACCGGTATCAAGGTAAACATAGCCTAAGGCTTCAGCTACCTTTTTAGCAATGGTGCTTTTGCCGGCACCTGCCGGACCATCAATAGCAACAATTAGATTTTTCATGGTTTACTCCTTCCCTTCTGCCAGAAGGCCTGCGTTTTCTCCCGCTACATACCCTGAGGAAAAAGCAGCTTGTAAATTGTAACCACCGGTATAACCATTAATATCTAAAACTTCACCGGCGATAAAAAGATTCCTGAATAACTTTGAGCCCAGTGTTTTAGGATTAACTTCTTTTAAGCTAATGCCACCGGCAGTAACGATAGCTTCTGCCAATGGTCTGGTACCGGTAACAGGTATAGTGAAATTCTTTAAGGTAGTTACCAGTTGTTGTCTTTGTTCCTTGGTGATTTGATTAACCTCTTCCTCAGGTGACAGCTTGCTGGCCTTTACGATTTCGGGAATAAGGCTTTGAGGCAACAATTTATCTAGACCATTAATCAGATGCTTACGGCTGAATTCCTTAAAATCTCTTTGTACCCGTTCGTCTAATTGCTCTACGGACAAAGCTGGTTTTAAATCAATGACCAGCTCCATGGACTTTGCTGCCTGAAGCGGCATTTTTTCGCTAAGGCTTAGAATAATAGGCCCAGATACACCAAAATGGGTAAAGAGCATCTCACCAAACTCCTTACCTACTATTTTACCATTTACCACTAAAGAAGCGGTAACATTTTTTAAAGAAAGGCCCTGCATATTTTTTACATAATCTACAGGACATTCCAAGGGAACTAAAGCTGGTCTTAAGGGCACAATAGTGTGGCCAATAGCCTGAGCCATTTTATAGCCATCACCTGTTGAACCTGTACCCGGATAGCTTGCTCCCCCCGTAGCTAAAACAAAAGCATCAGCAGTAAACTCACCTTTCTTACCACAGGTGACTGCTACTACCTTATCCTCTGCAATTTCTATATTGGTTACGCTGTGTCCGGTTAAAATTTCGCCTCGGGCATTGAGAAAAATTTTGCGCAAAGTATCCACCACATCCATGGCCTTGTCGCTTTGCGGAAAGACTCTGTTGCCACGTTCCACTTTGGTAGGTAAACCATTGTCTTCCAAAAGCTGAATCATGTCTTCATTGGTAAACTGCCCAAAGGCACTGTATAAAAAACGACCATTGCCGGGAATGTTTTTAATCAGCTCCTGAATAGAACACATATTGGTAATATTACATCTGCCCTTACCGGTAATCAGTAGCTTGCGTCCTACCTTAGGCATCTTTTCTAAAATTGTTGTATGGGCACCGGTGCTGAGAGCTCCTAAACCTGCCAGAAGTCCTGCAGCTCCTCCGCCTATGATAATAACTTTACTCATGTTTTCCCACTATCTCTTCCAAAGTTTCTAGTTCTTCTGCCGTAAGCTCTCGATACTGTCCTTTTTTCAAACCATCTAGGGTTAAGTTGGCCAGCTTAATGCGTCTTAAATGACGAACAGGATAACCAATAAAATCGCACATACGGCGAATCTGGCGATTCCGTCCTTCATGAATACTCATGGTAAATTCGGTAGCTGCCTTAGTCTTGTTGCGAGCCAGAAGCTCTACAAAAGCAGGCGCTGTAAGACCATCCTCCAAGGGCACGCCTAAGCGAAGGATATCCAGCTTCTCATCAGGTACCAAGCCATCTACGGTAACCTCATAGGTCTTGACTACTTCATGACTGGGATGAGTTATGCGTTGCATTAAGTCACCATCATTGGTCAGCAAAATCAAGCCTTCGGTGCTGTAATCCAAACGCCCTACAGGAAACAAGCGCTCCGGAATGTCAGCAATCATGTCAGCCACAGTTTTGCGACCTTGAGGATCCTTCATGGTAGTAACTACACCACGAGGCTTATAGAGCAAAACATATTTACAGCTTACAGGTTTTAAGCCTTTGCCGTCCACCGTAATAAAAGCCTTAGGCCCAACCTTCACGCCTAATTCTGTTACTACTTTATTATTAACTTTTACTCTGCCGGCCAGAATGATTTTTTCACATTCACGTCGGGAGGCTATACCAAAAGAGGCCATAACCTTTTGCAATCTTTCTAATTTTTCTTCCATGACTTCTCCTAAAAACACCGGAATCTTACGATTCCGGCTTTTCTTCTGTCTTGTTCTTTTCGTCAGTGTCAACGGCTGGGCCGGTTGAAGCAATTATTTCTTTTTCAGGCTTAGCAGCAGTTTCTTGGGTAGTACCGGCAGGCTCTTGGGTTTCAGCCTTAGCTTCTTCCTGCTTAGGCTCAGGAGAGCCGGTCAATACCTCACCATCACCACTGAATAAAGCTCCCTCTTGCACCTCTTCGGTTTTAGCGGAAAGAATTTCTTCAGGAATTTCCGGCAGGTCATGCAAGGAATCCAGGCCAAAGGTAACCAGGAACAAATCCGTAGTACCATACAAAATAGGACGACCTATAACATCTTTTCTGCCTGCCTCGGCAATAAGGCCTAAATCCAGCAAAGTATTTACTACGCCATCTACCTTAACACCTCTGATGGCTTCCATCTCACTTCTGGTAACAGGCTGCTTAAACGCAATGATGGCCAAGGTTTCCATGGCTGCATTGGATAATTTTATTTCTTGTTGAGCCACCAGTTTTTGAATGGTGGTAAAGAGCTCCGGCTTAGTAGTCAATTGAAGGCCGCCTGCCACCTTGCGAATTCTCAGTCCTCTGGCTTCACCGGCATAGGAAGTTTTTAAAGCTTCTACCAGCTCGGCAGTCTCGGCCTCATTTAATTCCAGCACGGCACCAATTTTGTCCAGAGGCATAGGCTCCCCTGCCGCAAAAAGCAGTGCTTCTAAATGTCCTAATAAATGTGTTTCAATCATGATAAGTTATCCTCTCGCAAGAATAAATAAATGGGAGCATAAGCTTCTTTTTGACGGATGCTTATTTTCTTTAAGCGTAATAATTCCAAAACAGCTAAGAAAGCAGCAATTTTTTCGCTGCGGTTATCAGCAATGTCTAAAGCCTGCGTAAAGGCAATAGCGTTATTATGCGTCCCTAACAAGTCCAGTATCTCATTCATCTTATCGTGAACATGGAATTCCTGCCGGGCAATAATTTGGGTGCTAATGTCTTCTTCGCTTACCAAGGCTGCTACAGCCGTAAGCAAATCGTCCAGGCTCATAGGCTTGAGCTGACGACGCACATTGGGTATAGGCATAGGCTTACGGGTAAAGCTATAAGCTGCAGTATCCATAGCCTCACGCATCTTAATAGAACGTGCTTTAACCTTACGATATTCTACCAGCATTTCTACCAGCATCTGACGAGGGTCAACTTCCTCTTCCTCGTTTTCAGAAGGCATCTTAGGTAACAGCATCTTGGATTTAATCTGCAATAAGATAGCTGCCATTAATAAGAACTCGCTGGCAATGTCCAGATTGTATTCCTTCATGTCATTGATGTAGGAAATATATTGCTCCGTAATGGACACGATAGGAATATCGTAGATATCAATTTTATCTTTTTCAATTAGCTGAATAAGAAGATCCAGGGGACCTTCAAAATCCTGCACTCTAATTTTATATGTATCCATAGTTACTCAATTCTTAGTAAATATTCATAGCCTTCTTAATTTCTGCCATGTTGGCACTGGCTACAGCTTGAGCTTTCTTAGCGCCATTGTCCAGTACCTCTTTGATGTAATCAGGTTTCTTTTCCAGCTCTTGTCTGCGCAGATGAATATCAGCCAAGAGAGCATTCATTTTCTCGCCCAGACACTTCTTGCATTTTACACAGCCAATTTCTCCTGCTCTGCATTGAGCTTCAATCTGAGGAGCTTCAGCTTCGTTAAAGGCCTTTTGGAAAGCATACACGATGCAAACATCAGGATTACCCTTATCGGTTTTACGAATACGCTTAGGATCGGTAATCATCATGTTAATTCTAGCTTGTAGTTCTTCCGGTGAAGCACCAAAAGGAATGGTATTACCATAGGACTTACTCATCTTACGTCCGTCAATACCGGGCAGAATTTTAGATTTGGAATAAACAGCTTGAGGCTCAGGGAATAAGTTCACATGATATAAGCTGTTAAAACGGCGTACCATTTCTCTGGTCAATTCCAGATGAGCTGCCTGGTCCTCGCCTACCGGTACTCTGGTAGCTTTGTACAGCATGATATCAGCAGCCATCAACACAGGATAGCCTAAGAACCCATAGGTTTTTAAATCCTTGCCTTGCTCACTGAGCTGCTGAATCTTATCCTTAAAGCTTGGCACTCTTTCCAGCCAGGACAAAGGTGTAGACATACCTAGGAGCAAGCACAATTCAGCATGCTCCTTAACATGGGATTGAACGAAGATGACATTCTTCTCCGGATCCAAGCCGGCACTGAGCCAGTCAATGGCCATTTGCTTAATGTTCTCTTGTAATTGAGAAGTATCGGCATAAGAAGATGTTAAAGAGTGTAAATCAACGATGGAGAAAAAGCACTCGTAATCGTTTTGTAATCTAACCCAGTTTTCCAGAGCTCCCATATAGTTGCCTAAATGAAAACGTCCGGAAGGTTGCATACCACTAAATATTCTTTCTTTCATTACTTAAATACCTCTCTTCATATGAATAGTGAAATTATCATCTGAACAAAGTTCAGGTAAATATTAGCAAAGGGAACAACAATCGTGCTTACCAAACCGGTTAAACACAAAGCAATTAAAATATACATGCTATATTGCCCAACAATGGACTCATATTTGTAAGCCGTGGCGCTAGGTAATAATTCCATGAGAATCTTGGAGCCATCCAAAGGTGGAATGGGCAGCAGATTGAAAAAGGCAAAATACACATTGTAAATCATTAAGGACTGTAAGAATTTTAAGACATTGCCGGTCAGCATGTTCATCTTAGACATAAGCACAAGGAGAAGTGCCGCAATAAAGCACAGCACTAAATTAGCACCAGGCCCGGCAAAAGAAACCTTCATGGTATCAATGCGGGGATGTCTATAATAACGGGGATCAATCATAACAGGTTTTGCCCAGCCAAAGCCCACCACTATCAGCATGATGGTACCCATTACATCCAAGTGGGCAAGCGGATTCATGGTCAGTCTGCCTTGTATCTGAGGAGTAGGATCTCCCAGACTATAGGACACTGCCCCATGGGCATACTCATGTATGGTTAAAGCCAATAGCAAGGCCGGGATACGAAAAAGCATATCAGAAACAGAACCAAACATAGCTTTTTAAGCTCCTTCATCTATGAACAAAAAGGTCAAGGTGCGTGAGCAGATTGACCTAGGTGTCTATTTATTTTTTGTAATCTTGTAAGCCTTCTCTTAAGTACTCGTTGAGAATGCGTACATAGGTTCCCTTCATGCCAAGAGATTCTGTTTCCAGAACACCGGCACTTTCAAATTTTCTCAGGGCGTTAACAATAACGCTTCTGGTAATGCCGGCACGATCTGCAATCTTGCTGGCTACCAATAGGCCTTCCTCTCCGGGTAGAGCTTTAAGAATTTCTGCAATAGCTTCCAATTCGGAATAGGACAAATTAGAGAAAGCAATTTGTACCATGGCTTTCTTTCTGGAAGCTGCCTCAATATCAATGGCTTTATCGTGGAGCAGTTGTACACCGATTACGGTAGCTGCATATTCAGCCAAGAGTAAATCAGTATCCACATATTCTTTTTTGAATTTACCTAAAATCAAAGTACCCAGGCGTACACCGTTACCAAAGACAGGTACCACAGTGGTAAATTTATTTTCAAACAAGCAACGTGTTCCTTCGGAAAAGGCGCACATGTTTTTAACTAGGCGATAGTTAGAAGAAGTTTCTTTGATTTCATCCAGCCATTTAACATAAGCAGCAGGGAAAGCTCCAACCTCCAAAACCTTCTTAATCATGATTTCACATTCGAAGCCATCCAGAATAGAATAGCCTAAAACCTTACCGGAAGTGGAAACAATGTAAATGTTGGACTTAATGACATCCCTGAGGACTCCGGCCATTTTCTTGTAGCTAAGTACCTCAGAATTTTGTAATAATTTGTTAATAGCTCTAGTTTTTTCTAATAGGGCAAGCATTTGTAATTTCCTCCTAACCTAAGCTCTGGGATGATGTTTCTCATACATTTTTGCAATTCGCTCTGTTGTTACATGAGTATAAATTTGCGTAGTAGATAAACTGGCATGTCCCAATAATTCTTGTACAGAACGTAAGTCTGCACCATGTTCCAATAAATGTGTTGCAAAGGTGTGCCTAATTGAGTGAGGGCTGATATGCTTTTGCAAGGACATTTGGTTGATGTATTTTTCTAAAATACGTCTTACACTGCGATCTGTCAGGGGCGTTCCCCTGCTGTTGATAAAAATATGCTGATGCTCTGCTACCTTATATTTTGTCATCAAGCTTGTACGAGTTTGAGCAAGATAAGCGTCCAAAGCACGTACGCAAGGATGGCCAATAGGCACCAGGCGCTCTTTATGGCCTTTGCCTAAAAGCAGCACATACTGGTTACCCAAATCAAGACGATCTAAGGTTAAACCGGCTAATTCAGAAACACGGCAACCGGTGGCATACAGAAATTCAAGGATAGCTTTGTCCCTTAACCCTAACACCTCATGAACATCAGGCTGCTCTAATAGCTGATTGATTTCTACTTCTTCCAGAAATACCGGCAGCTTCTTCTCCAGCTTAGGTGTACGAACCTTGGCAAAGGGATTAAGCTTCACCAAATTTTCTCTGATGAGATATTTGTAAAAGGACCTTAATGAGGATATACGTCTGGCAATAGACTTGCGGGCTGCCTGTTTACTGCTGAGCTGAGCAAGATAAGCACGTATGTCCAAAATGCTTACAGTACTCCACTCACAGCTACCGGACCTAGCCGTTAAAAATTCCTCAAAAAGAGCAATATCCCCTGCGTAACTTTTCAATGTTAACGGGGAATAATTTTTCTCGACATTGAGATAATTAAGAAAATTTGCCACCCAATTATCAGATAAAATTTTCTTAGTCATGAATATACCTCAAATTGTGTATAATTCTTGATAATTTATCCTAACATATTCAGAATATTTTTACAAGTTAATAATATAATTCTCTAAAGCTGCCAAACTACGCTGGGCAATTTTGGCGTTTTTGTCTTTTTTATTAAGTCGTTTTTCAGCCTTATAAGGAGGCATTAACCCAAAGTTAATGTTCATGGGCTGGAAGTTTTTGACCTCTTTGTTGCTTACATAGGCACCTAAGGAGCCTAAGGCTGTTTCCACAGGAAAAGGCGGCAGGTTTTTACCCTTAAGCTTTTCGCCTAAGGTAATACCAACCATCAGTCCTACAGCAGAGGATTCTACATAGCCCTCTACGCCGGTAATCTGACCGGCAAAGTAGATATGGTCATTAGCACGGAGCTTAAAATAAGCATCTAAAAGCAGCGGTGAATTAATGTAGGAGTTCTTATGCATAACTCCATAGCGGACAATTTCAGCATTAGCCAGGCCCGGAATCAAAGAAAATACTCTTTTTTGCTCCGGCCACTTTAAATGGGTTTGGAAGCCAACGATATTATAAAGGCTTCCTGCGGCGTTGTCTTGTCTTAATTGCACCACCGCATAAGGATCCTTACCTGTTCTGGGGTCGGGCAGGCCTACCGGTTTCAAGGGACCAAAGCGCATGGTGTCCTCACCCCGCTTAGCCATCTCTTCAATAGGCATACAGCCTTCAAAAACATTGCCCTGCTCAAAGTCCTTCACTACAGCACATTCGGCGTTACATAACTCCTGCCAGAAGTGTAGGTATTCTTCCTTGTTCATGGGACAATTATAGTACGCAGCTTCTCCCTTGTCATAGCGGGAAGCTTTGTACGCAATGTTCTCATCAATTGATTCCTTGGTTACTATAGGTGCAGCTGCATCAAAGAAATAAAAATAATCTTGTTTAACCAGCTGGCCGATAGTAGCTGTTAAGGCCGGGGAAGTTAAAGGTCCGGTAGCAATGATTACATAATCCTCCGGTGGGAAATCCAAAGCGGTAACTTCCTCTTCTACTACGGTAACCAAAGGATGGGTCTTAATGGCTTTAGTGATATTTTGGGCAAAGGTTACCCTATCCACCGCCAAAGCACCACCTGCCGGTACACTGGTAGCATCAGCAGTACTCATAATCAGGGAATGCAGTCTACGCATTTCTTCCTTTAAAAGTCCTACTGCATTTTCAATATTGTTAGCCCGTAAAGAGTTACTGCACACAAGTTCACCGAAGTATTCGGTTTTGTGTGCAGGGCTTTCTTTGCCGGGCCGCATTTCGTGTAAGGTTACGGGAATATTACGCTGCACCAGTTGCCAAGTAGCTTCTGATCCTGCCAATCCCCCGCCTATTACATGAATAGTCATGGCCTTCTCCTCTATTTATTTCTTCTTTTTCAGTGAGCTTAACTCACATTCTTCATTACTGCAATGCAAGGTTTTCTTGCCATTACGATCTACATGCTCCAGCATGATGCTGTTGCATTTAGGACAGAAACTATCCACCGGTTTATCCCAAGTGGTAAATTTGCAGACAGGATAGTTGGAGCAACCGTAGAAGATTCTTCTAGTTTTGCTACGACGTTCAATAATATCTCCGCCACATTTAGGACACTTAACGCCTATCTTGTGCAACAAAGGTTTGGTGTTACGGCATTCCGGGAAACCAGGGCAAGCTAAAAACTTACCATGACGGCCTTCCTTAATAACCATCATTCTGCCGCACTTCTCGCATTTAACATCTGTAACAATGACCGGCATTTCCACAACGGGAATTTCTTTATCTGCAACTTCTAAAGCAGCTGCAAAGGGTTTGTAGAATTCACTTAAGACTTGTGTCTTGTCAGCCTTATGTTCACCAATTTCATCCAATTCATTTTCCATCTTAGCGCTAAAAGGCACATCAATGAATTGTTTAAAATACTGGTTCAATAAGTCCATGGTTAAAACACCTAAATCAGTAGGCATTAGTTTCTTGCCTTCTTTGGCAATATAATCACGGGCCAGGATAGTTTGAATAATAGGAGAGTAAGTACTGGGACGACCAATACCTCTATCCTCCAGCTCTTTAACCAAGGTTGCTTCAGTAAAATAAGCAGGTGGTTCAGTAAAGTGCTGCACAGCCTCCTCAACCTTGCTTAGGCTGAGAACAGTTCCCTTAGCTAAAAGAGGAACCTTTTTGCTTTTTTCTTCTGACAAGTCTTTTTTATCTGCCAGTTTTAAAAAGCCATCAAATTTAATAACGGTGCCGGTGGCACGCAGAGCATAAGCCCCACCCTTAATATCCAAGGTAGTCAATTCACTGACTGCATTAGACATTTGGCTGCCAACAGTCCTGTTCCAAATTAAAGTGTATAGCTTTAACTGGTCCTTGGACAAATGAGCGGCAATGGAAGACGGAGCACGAAGTACAGAGGTAGGTCTGATTGCTTCGTGAGCTTCCTGAGCGTTCTTACGGCTGGAATAAACATTGGCACTCTTAGGCAAATAAGACTCGCCATATTCCTTACTAATGAAGGTACGAATTTCTGCCAAAGCAGAATCTGCCAAATGCACAGAATCGGTTCTCATATAGGTAATCAAACCAACAGTTCCTGCCCTGCCTACATTAACGCCTTCATAAAGCTGCTGAGCAACCATCATGGTTTTCTTAGTGGTAAAGTTCAGCTTCTTTACAGCTTCCTGTTGCAAGCTGCTGGTAGTTAAAGGCGGCAATGGCTTACGGATTCTTTCCTTCACATTACTGTCTGCAACTACATAGGAAGCAGCCGCTAAGTCCTTCATTACCTTATCTGCTTGTGCCTTATTATGAATATCAAGCTTAGCATCACCTTTTTTAATTACATCAGCGGTGAATTTAGCAGTTTTACCGGTTTCATGTAGCAGCACAGAAGCAGTCCAATATTCCTCAGGTACAAAAGCATCAATCTCTTTTTGCCTGTCACAGATAATCTTTACTGCCACAGATTGTACACGACCTGCACTTAAGCCTTTGCGTACCTTTCTCCACAGCAAGGGGCTTAGCTTGTAGCCTACGATACGATCCAGGATACGGCGGGTTTGTTGGGCATCCACCTTATCCATATCAATGGCATGGGGAGCTTTCAACGCATCCTTAACAGCCTTAGAAGTAATTTCATGGAATTCAATACGGCATTTTTTAGTAGGGTCTACGCCTAAAATATGGCCTAAATGCCAGGCAATGGCCTCGCCTTCACGATCAGGGTCAGTTGCCAGATATATTTTATCTGCTTTTTTTGCCAGGGAACGCAATTCTTTGATTAAATCGCCCTTCCCTCTGATATTAATATATTTAGGTTCGAAATCATGTTCTAAATCAACACCAAATTGGCTTTTGGGTAAATCCCGTAAATGGCCCATAGAGGCCTTCACGGTAAAGTTCTTACCTAAAAATTTCTCGATGGTTTTTGATTTAGTCGGTGATTCCACAATAACTAAATTTTTGGTCATGGGTTCCTCCTCAGATTGCCAGAAATCTGTTACCTTTTTCTTGCTTTATCTTTCCAATTAATTGTAGCTCTATCAAAATACCGCTAACTGACTGGATTGTCAAGCCTGCTTTTAGAACTATTTCTTCCAAAGTGATATTTTCTTTGCTTCTAATTATATTGTACACAGACCTTTGAGTAGGGCTTAAAGTGGCTTGAGGACTAGCGAAAAGCGAGGTTTCCGGTAGCATTTTACCTGTAGTGAGCTCAGGCAAAAGAAAGGCCGACAGAATTTCAGCAGGGTTAGTAACCAAACATGCTCCATCTTGAATAAGCTGATTGGTACCTTGACTGGTAGGAGAAAAAATATTACCGGGAAGGCAAAAAACTTCCCTGTTTTCCTGTAAGGCTAAATTAGCTGTTAAGGTAGTACCGCTTTTTAAAGCTGCTTCCACTAGTAAGACTCCTGAGCACAAGCCAACAATGATACGATTCCGAAAAGGAAAATGAATGGCTAAGGGTTCTACCCAGGGAGCATATTCTGTCAGCAAGGTCCCCTGCTCTCTGATTTGGCCAAAAAGCCTGCTATGTTTAGCCGGATATAAATTAGCCAGGCCACCGCCAAAGACGACTATGGTTTTACCTTGGGCCTCAAGGGCAGCCTTATGTGCCTGTCCATCTATACCGTAAGCTCCTCCGCTGACAATAGTGATTCCCTGCTTAGTCAAGGCAGCAGCAAACAGCTCTGCTGCTTTTAAGCCATAGGCTGTTGCCTTACGGGAGCCTACAATGGCAAGCTTGGGTCCATTATCCAAGGGCTGTCCTTGCACATATAAGACCGCCGGTGGATCAAAAATGTTTTGCAATAAAATGGGATAAGAAGGATCAGCACGAGTTAATACCGACACCTTATTATCTTGACAATACCGGGCAATACTCTGTGGCAAATCCTCATGATATTGCGTCTGATAATGCCGGGCTAAGCCCTCTGTTACTTTTAAGCAATGTACCGCATTCTTGCCTGCTCTATGCGCTTCTTCAGCAGAGCCAAAAAAGGCAGCCAATTTGGCTGCCCCACTGGGTGCAGCTGTGCCCAGGTAATGGGACAAAGCTGCTAAATAATATTTTTCCATGCCTATGCCTCCTTGGCCTAAATTTCAGGGGTCTGGTTTGGTTATAGGTTAGATAGGTTTTTATTCAAACTCTCTAAGTACTACTTCGGCAATATAATCAGCGGACAAGGGCTTACCCATAGCTCCTAAGAAAATATTGTCAGCTCTATCATATTCTTTAATCTTGTTAGCTACTTCAAAAGGGTTAATGGCAATCTTTACAGCACCTAGATTTTCCAGGTAGTGTGCATTGGCTGCTTCCGGTCCCGGTGCAGGACTATAAACAATATACTTGGCCGGTGTGGTAAGTGCTTCAGCTGCAATAACGCTTCTGGCTCTGGTAATTAAGTAATCGGCACTGTTCATCATCTCAGCCGGTGAATCTACATAGCCAAACACCTTTACGCCATAAGGAGAACGTTTTAGCTTCCTGGCTGCACCAAGGTTCCTGCCTTCCACGGCAATAAACTTAATGCTGGCATCGTAGTTGTTCACTACTGAGGTCATTAAATCTTCCACAGGCAGTGGTCTGTTTATATCGTCCATGATTAAGCAGATACGGTCGTCCTTTTTCCAGCCAAACTTCATGCGCAAGTATTCTCTGGTATAGCTGGCCTTAAATTCCTGACGGACCGGAACACCGCAGGCAAAAACTCGTTGCCAGGGTTGGAACTCTGCAAAGGGTTTAATGTCTTCTCCGGCCAGAAAATAAAGATTTGTTCTGTCATACAGCCACCATTGGTGCACTGCATACTGGGGAATCACTTCTGCCAAAAATACCTTAGGATAACCTTTTTTATAATTATTGGCAACACCGGCAGGAATGACGCCGGCAGAGATAATAATATCAGGCCGCAGTGTTTTGATCTTCTCTTCTTGAAAAGCTCCCACTAATTTGCAGGCCAAATTTCTCAGCCATAAAAAATTAGGTGATTCGTCTGTCATAGTATAAAATTTACCTAAAAGATTAGGCATGAATGATTGCAATAATTTATAGCCCAGACGAAAGAAGAAACCGAGAAAACCGCTAAACAAAGATACTTTGGTATTAATAAAAATTTGGCATTCAGGATTTTGGGCAAACGCTTCCTGCAAAGCCTTTAATGTATGTTTGTACTCTACATCAACAGGGTCTGCCAAAAGCAAAATCTTGTATGTTCTTAAAGTCATTTTAAGCCCCATATCCTTTCTAAAAAAAATACTACCTATGGTACGAAAAGATTATACCATACTATATGTACACATTACTATTGGATATTGTACCATATATTCCTTTTCTTGTTACAAGAAATTTTCAAAAAATATGAGAAATTTAGCTAATTTAGCCACTTTTATTGTCTGAAAAGACTATTTTCTTCACAGCAGTCTTATTTTATGCTATTATTCTGGTTAAAATAGAGTATAAATTGGTCATGGGGAGTGATTAACATGGGTTTAAACGAAACACCATCTTCAGAGCGAATCCATATTGGTATCTTTGGAAAAAGGAACGCCGGCAAATCCAGCGTCATTAATGCCATAACCAATCAAAACCTGGCTATTGTTTCTGAGCAAAAAGGTACTACCACAGACCCTGTTTACAAGGCTATGGAGCTTTTGCCCTTAGGGCCTGTAATGCTTATCGATACCCCAGGCTTAGATGACTTAGGTAAGCTTGGTCAAATGCGTGTGGAAAAAGCTTACCAGGTACTTAATAAAACAGATATCGCCTTAGTAATCATCGCTGCTACTAGCGGTGTCACAGACGAAGATAAAGCTCTCCTGGCACAAATTAAAAGTAAGAAGCTAAATTATTTAGTTGTGTTCAACAAGGCTGATGAGGCTCCTGACTTTAAAATTCCGGAGGAATATGCCAAGGATGGTATCTTAATTAGTGCCACCACCAAATTTCAAATTAATGAGCTGAAAGAAAGAATTGCTCATTTAGTTCCCAACAAGGATATGACTCTTCAGCTTATCGGAGATTTGTTAAAGCCTCTGGACTTGGTAATTCTAGTTGTGCCTATTGATTCTGCTGCTCCTAAGGGTCGCTTAATTCTACCTCAACAGCAAACCATCAGAGACATCCTGGAAGCCAAAGCTCTTGCCCTGGTAGTACAAACCAGCGAGCTGGCAGACACGCTCCAAAAGTTTGGTGCTCAGGTAAAGATGGTGGTAACAGACAGCCAGGCCTTTGAGCAGGTTGCCAAGGTTACGCCTTCCAATATTTTGCTGACATCCTTCTCCATTCTCTTTGCACGTTATAAGGGTGATTTGGTTACTGCTATCAAGGGTGCACAGGCAATGGATAAAATCAAAGATGGTGACAAGATTCTCATTGCTGAGGGTTGCACTCATCATCGTCAATGTAATGATATCGGCACTGTTAAGCTGCCTAATTGGATAAGAAAATACACCGGCAAAGAGCCTGTATTTGAGTTTTCCAGTGGCACCGAATTTCCCCGGGATTTATCTTCTTACAAGATGATTGTCCATTGTGGGGCATGCATGCTTAATGAAAAAGAGGTTAAGTATCGCATTGCCACAGCAGTAGCGCAAGGTATTCCTATTACCAATTATGGCATTACCATTGCTTACCTGCATGGCATTCTGAAACGTACCGTTGAGCCCTTCCCAGCTATACACAAATTATTAGAATAGTATAATGCAAAGGCTCGCATTTTATTACCTCGGAAACCGTGGCGCCTATCGGCTCTTTAATGGTTTCCTCTGGTAAGTAAATTGCGAGCCTTTTTTTGTTAAGAGCGAGCAGGTTTATTTGCCAAAGGGCACCATTACATGACTACAGGTGCCCGTGGCAAAAAACTGCGAGCGTTTTTCTAATAAATAGACGAGTAGTTTATTGCCTCGGAAACCGTGGCGCCTACGGCTCTTTAATGGTTTCCTCCGGCAAGTAAACTACTCGTCTTTGTTAATAATAATCTGCGAGCATTTTTAGATAGTAAGTTATTTTTCTTTAGACATTTTAGGGTGGTTAATCATACTAGCTTGATAAGCTGCACCGAAACCATTGTCGATGTTTACTACACTGATACCACTGGCGCAGGAGTTCAGCATGCTAAGCAGTGCTGATAAGCCTTTGAAGGAAGCACCATAGCCAACGCTGGTAGGCACAGCAATAACAGGACAGTCAGCCAAGCCGCCGATTACACTAGCCAAAGCTCCCTCCATCCCAGCTAAAACGATGATGACGCTGGCAGACATAATAACATCCAGATTGCTTAACGTACGTTCCAGTCCTGCAACACCAACATCATAAAGACGCGTTACTTTGTTACCCAGTGCTTCTGCTGTAACGGCAGCCTCCTCAGCCACAGGCATATCACTAGTACCACCTGTAGCAATAACAATGGTACCTATCCCGGTAGCCTTAGGCTTTTTGCCAATAACAGCAATATTACCTAACTCATTATAATCCATCTTTATTTTCTTGCTGAGAACCTTTATTGCCTCAGGCTTGACTCTGGTCAGCAAAATTGTTTCCTGCCCATTCTCTTGCATATTGGCAATGATTTTGGCAATTTGGCCTGTAGTTTTTCCTGCACCATAAATAACTTCAGGAACACCTTGCCTCAGTCCCCTATGGTAATCCAGCTTGGCAAAACCCAGGTCCTCAAAAGGGGCCTTTTTTAATTGGAGAAGAACTTTGTCTACAGAAATTTTTCCGGCAGACAAATCTTCTAATAGTTTACGAGTAGATTTTTGGTCCATGCTAAGTACTCACCTCTTAAGCTTTAGTATAACACTTAAACTTAACTTGAAGACAAGACCTAAACATTTTTTACAGAAGAGAAAATAGCTTTTTGTTCCTGAATCTTGCTTTGACTACCTACTACACAATAATAGTTGTCGTCTAAAACAGCCTTCACCACCGGAGCTAAAGCTCTGATATCTTCAACTGTTACATCTAGTACCTGATCTCTGCTGTGCTGTCTATCTTCCGCTGTTAAGCCTATTTCATTAATGGCCACAGCTCTGTCTAAATGTAAGGAATAGGTTAAAGGAACATCCAGTCCACTCATGGTACCAATCACGTATTTGGTCATTTCTCTGTCTGTTGCCGTAAAGTTAGCTAAGAAATCCGGCAAAGTACGATAAGCTTCCAAAGACTCCAACAGATTGGGATCACGATAAGAAGAAAAATAGGTAAAGCCAAAGATTTCAAAATGCGCATTGGCACCATAGGCACCACCTTGCACTCTAATCTTGGTCCATAAATAACCATAACGCAAAATTGTTTCCAGTACCTTCATGGCACCTGTATAAGCGAAACCATGTTTTCTAAAACTGCCACCGGCTACCACATACTGTACCTTGCCTGAAGTAGTAATGCCTTCATTTTTGGTAAGGTCAGGAAACCGTATAGCAGGTTTTGCTGCTAAGTCGCTATGAGGCAATTGGTCAGTAAAAGCTCTTTCATGAGTTAGAACATCTTGCTTTACAGCCTCTTCACAAGAGAAAGCAAACAATTGCTTATCCTGATGGAAGAAATTGGCAGCTAGTTTTTGCAGATTAGCTTGAATGATAGGAAATTTTTCGTCAAAATTATCCCACAAATCTTTAATAAACAAATAGTAGCTTAACTGGTCCTGTTCAGCTACCTTGGCAGGATCTGAGAAGTAAGCATAGAGTCTGGCAGTTGCCACGCTTTGGCCACGGGCAAAGAAATTATTATCCCAGTCTGTTTTCACCTCAGCTAAAATTTCTTTGATTCTTATCTTATCAGTAAAGTCAGAACTTAAAGCCAAGTTACTAAGGAGCTGGAACAGCTTGTCCAGATTGCCTTGTAAGACTTTGGCCTTGGCAGTGAAATAAATGGTGTATTTGTCAGGATTCATAACATTTTGGCCAATGCCGGTATTAAAGGACACACCACCTGTATAGGTATTGGTAAAGGTAGGTAATTCCTGATAGGTAAAGTCCTTAGTATTAACCTTGCCTAACACATCAATATAGAAATAAGCATAAGGCATTAGCTCAGGGGTAATACCGGTAATATCATACTTCCAGGTAACATAGACAATCTTATTGGTAGGTTGAGGCAGATAAAGAATATCTCGCTTACCATCTTGAGTAAGAGTATAGTTTTCCCTTTCTACCTGGCGCTTAATATCCCTTCTTTGCAAAACAGGAATAGAGGCAAGGTCTTCAGGTGCATCCTCAGCCTGCTGACGAGCATGTAATTCGTTGGTCAGTTTACTGTATGTTGCAATTTGCTGCTCAGTAAAATCAGCCTTGATTTTGGCCATGGCAGCAGCATCACGCTCTGCCTTCTTCTCTTCCTTACCAGGCTCAGGCTTTAATGTCAGTAACACCTTATGGGTGTTATCCAGAAGTTGAGTTTCAATCAGATGTTCAAAATAGCTGGTGTCTATTTTCTTTCTCAGATAATCCATCAGCTCAGTAAATCTAAGACTAACTAAAGGATCGCCACCATACAACCAAGTATCATAACAGCTCAGTCCATAAATCAGGCCTTTGGGATATAAACCAAAATCTGCTTCTCTCAGTTTAAATTCTTCAGCATTTAATTGAGCAGTTAAAAGTTTTTTATCAATACCTTGTCTGGAAATATCTTGCAAGGTACTGTAAATTACCTTCACAAATTTATCCAGGTCCTTATCTTCTGCACCGCTGGCTCTGATGGAGAATATAGGCTGCAGCAAGGAAGAAGCAAAGGAACCGCTGATATCACTGCCAATCCCTGCTTTGACTAAAGCCAGACGCAAGGGAGCATCATTGCCATCTAAGAGCACCGTGTTTAAAAGGCGCAAGGCAATAATTCGCTTAGTGTCCAAGGCGGTAGAGGTTACTATATTCATGGATAAATAAGTTTTGTGGTCAGTGCTCTCTCCGGCCGGAATAGGATAAGTAGCTTCTATTTCTTTGGTTTTCATAAAAGCTTCCTGAAGCGGTACTGCAAAATGAAGCTTCCCTGTTTTAGGGAATTTGCTTAGATATTCTTGATCCAGATAGTCCAGGGTAGCTAGAATATCCATGTCGCCATACAAATAGATAAAGGAGTTTTCCGGACTGTAGTGAGTTTTGTGGAAGTTGGTAAACATTTCCTGGGTTAAGGTAGGAATGGCATCAGGAAAACCACCTGATTCAAAACGGTAAGGGGAATCTGGGAACAAGGCCTTGTTCACTTCATTCTCCTCTACTGTATCGGCAGTAGAATAAGCGCCCTTCATCTCGTTATAAACTACGCCATTATAGGTTAAATCATCAGTAGGCTTGCCTAATTCATAATGCCAGCCCTCCTGAGCTAAGGTAAAAGGATTGTCATAAATCAAGGGATAAAAAACTGCATCTAAATAGACGTCCATTAAGTTATGGAAGTCCTTATCATTTCTACTGGCTACAGGATAAACGGTTTTATCGCTATAGGTCATGGCATTTAAAAAGGTGTTTAAGGAACCCTTTACCAATTCTACAAAAGGCTCTTTTAAATGATATTTTCTAGAACCGCACAATACAGAATGTTCTGTAATATGGGCCACACCGGTATCATCCTGACTGGGGGTAGGAAAGCCAATGGTAAAGACCTTATTATCGTCCTTAGTCTCTAAATACAGCAGCTTAGCTCCACTATACTCATGCTCCATTTGATAGGCTGTAGCATTAATGTCAGGCAAGGGTGTTATGTTATTTACTTTAAAGCCTGCATATTTTTTCATCAATTCTAGTTTCATAGTATCTCCTAACAGAAAGGAGCTTGCTAAGATAAATCGCAAGCTCCCCCATTATTATTTAAAGTACTTCACACCTGCAGCAAAAATAGGTTGATATTTATTACCGTAAATGTTCTTCATTAATCCGTCGGTAAAACGTTCAGAGTGTCCCATCTTACCAAAGACTCTGCCATCAGGACTGGTAATACCCTCAATAGCCTGGAAGGAACCATTCGGGTTAAAGGGACTTTCCATGGTAGGCTTACCCTCTAGGTCTACATATTGAGTAGCAACCTGGCCATGAGCAAAGAGCTTCTTTACTTCTTCCTCAGAAGCTACGAAACGACCTTCGCCATGAGAAACCGCAATGGCATATTCCTCACCGGGTTCTGTTAAAGCCAGCCAAGGAGATTTGTTGGAAACAACTCTGGTCATTACCATTTGAGAAACGTGGCGTCCAATACGGTTGTAGGTTAAGGTTGGAGAGGTAGCAGTAGAGGTTCTGATTTCGCCATAAGGAACAAGTCCTAACTTAATCAAAGCCTGGAAGCCATTGCAAATACCAAGAATTAAACCATCTTGTTTCTCCAAGAGTTCCTGTACAGCTTCAGCCAGTCTGGGGTTTCTAAACATGGTAGCAATAAACTTGCCGCTGCCATCCGGTTCATCACCGGCGCTGAAACCACCGGGCAGCATCAGAATCTGAGCTTCATGAAGCTTCTTAACCATGACATCTACAGACTCGCTAATAGCTTGGGGAGTTAAATTCCGTACTACGAAAATATCGCTCTTAGCGCCTGCTGCTTCAAAGGCTGCTGCGGAATCATATTCGCAGTTAATGCCCGGGAAAACAGGTATGAATACTTTAGGCTTAGCCACAGTAAAGGGTGCTGTAAGCGGCAGCTTAGACTTATAAAGCTTAGTAATAAGAGGTTTGGAAGCAATCTTACCTGTTTTAGCCGGGAAGATAGTAGCAAGTGTTTCGGTATAAGCCTTCTCCACCGCCGGCAAAGCCAGCTTAGTCTTATTAATATCAATCTCAGGTTCAGCTGTAACATTACCTAAGGTAATGAAATCAATATCCTTAAATACTTTTTCCGGATCTGCGCCGGGTGCCATTTCCAGAAGGAAACCATTAGGCTGCAGAGTAAAGAGGCTTTCTTCGTGAGGGAAAGGCTTTACGAAGGAGAAGCCTAAATAATTACCTAAGCACATAACGGAAATACTAGCGGCAATACCGCCTTCCTTCACAACAGCAGCAGAAACTACCTTGCCTTTGGCAATAGCAGCATGAATAGCTCTTAAATTATTACGCAGTACAGGGAAATCAATTACTTCCCGTTCGTCACAAGGTGCAGCCAGGAAAATTACCTTATCCCCTGCTTGCTTGAATTCGTTGGAAATAACATTTTTACCATCTGTTACGTTTACAGCAAAAGAAACCAAGGTAGGCGGTACACCTAATTTCATAAAGGTACCGGACATACTATCCTTACCACCTAGGGCAGGAACTTCCAAAGCAGTTAAAGCTTTGTAAGCACCGAGAAGAGCACTGAAGGGTTGACCCCAGTTGCTTTCTGTGTGGAGCTTGGGGAAATATTCCTGCAGGGTTAAACGCATGGTGTCAGGGTTAGCGCCGATGGCAACAGCTCTGCACATAGATTCTACTACAGCATACATAGCACCATGATAAGGACTCCAGCAAGCTACATAAGGATTGTAGCCTGAAGCCATTACAGAAGTAGCCGTTGTCTTGCCGTTAGGCACAGGCAATCTGGCAGCCATTCCTTCCGTGGGTGTTAACTGACGCTTGCCACCAAAAGGCATAAGCACAGTAGCTCTGCCGATAGTACTATCAAACCGTTCACTTAGGCCCTTTTCGCTGCAAACATTTAATCTAGCCAAGTTGCTGAGCCAAGCTTCCTTCAAGGTCTTACTATTTTGTACCTCGGTAGGTACTTTGTTAAAGGGTGAAGATTTAGTAATTTTATCAACTACAACATTGGTGATTTGCTGAACACCGTTGGTATCCAAAAAGGCTCTGGACAAATCAACGATTTTCTCACCACGCCAGTACATTACCAGCCTGGGATCCGTAGTAACCTCGGCTACAACAGTAGCTTCCAGGTTTTCTCTGTCTGCAGCAGCCATGAATTTATCTAAATCAGCAGCTGCAATAACTACAGCCATACGCTCCTGGGATTCGCTGATAGCAAGCTCAGTACCATCTAAGCCTTCGTACTTCTTAGGCACCTTATCCAGGTTGATAACCAAACCGGGTGCTAATTCACCGATAGCTACGGAAACACCGCCGGCTCCGAAATCATTGCAACGTTTAATTAATCTGGTAACGTTTTTATCACGGAATAATCTTTGAATCTTTCTTTCCGTAGGAGGATTACCTTTTTGTACTTCTGCACCGCAGGTTGCCAGAGACTTCACAGTATGTTCCTTGGAAGAGCCTGTAGCACCACCCATACCATCACGGCCTGTACGTCCGCCTAACAAAACAATGATATCGCCGGCAGCAGGTCTTTCCCGCACCACAGCAGCTTTGGGAGCAGCACCAATTACGGCACCGATTTCCATGCGTTTAGCTACGAATTTTTCATGGTAATATTCTTCTACGCTACCCGTAGCCAAACCAATTTGGTTGCCATAGGAGCTATAGCCGGCAGCTGCACCCAGAGTAAGTTTTCTTTGAGGTAGCTTGCCTGGTAAGGTATCTGCATAAGGAGTCCTGGGATCAGCAGCACCGGTAACTCTCATAGCCTGATAAACATAGCTACGTCCGGACAAGGGATCTCTGATAGCTCCGCCCAAGCAGGTAGCAGCACCACCGAAGGGCTCGATTTCAGTAGGATGGTTATGAGTTTCGTTTTTATACATAACCAACCAGTCTTCGGTCTTTCTATTATTTTTAATAGGTACAACAATACTGCAGGCATTAATTTCTTCAGAAGCATCCAAATCAGGAATCTTACCTTGCTTCTTCAGTTTTTTAGTAGCCAGCACAGCCATATCCATCAGGGTTACAGCGCGCTTGCTGCCCTTGCCATACACGAATTGTCTGTCCTTCTTATAAACCTCATAAGCTTCCTTAACGGGTTCCGTAAACACACTGTCCTCAATGGTCACCTTTTTCAGCTTAGTTTCAAAGGTGGTATGACGGCAATGGTCAGACCAGTAGGTATCCAGAACTTTAATTTCCGTAATGGAAGGATCACGTTTTTCTTTTTTGAAATATTTCTGTACAAAGACTAAATCTTCAGCACTCATAGCCAAGCCTTGGCTGCTTCTGAATTTCTCCAATTCTTTAGCACTGAATTTATCAAAGCCTGCTACAATAGCAACCGGCTGAGGTTGTTCCAGCTCAGCTTCCAAGGTAGCTGGTTTAGCCAAAGAAGCCTCTTGGGCTTCTACAGGGTTAATGCAATACTTTTTAATCTTAGCAACATCATTAGGAGTCAGCTTACCTGTTAAAATATATACTTTGGCAGCGGCAACCACAGGGCGGTCTTTTTGAGAGATCAACTGAATGCATTGTTCAGCAAAATCTTCTCTTTGGTCATATTGGCCAGGTAATAGTTCTACTACAAAAGCAGTAGCCTGAGCAGGAATTTTTAAGTTTTCCTCATAGGTTTTGTCCAAAGGAGGTTCAGCTAATACCACCTGTTTGGCAGCAACATAATCCTCGTCACTAATACCTGTTAGGTCATAACGATTCACTATCCTCACACCGGTAAGGTTTTTCAGGCCTAAGGTGTGTTTCAAATCTGATAGCAAACCATTTGCCTCTACTGCGTATTCCTTTTTCTTTTCTACAAAAATTCTTCTGATTTCCACTTTCATGGTCGCCTCCGCATTAAAAATATTCGTTGATGAAATTATTTCCCCTGGGAAACAGTTTGACTAACATATCTATATGTTTGGTATCTTCTGCCAGGATTCTACCTTGTTGGTAGAGCTGCCAAGCATCATAGGTACCAAAATAAAGCTGGGTAAAGGTACTAATATCCATGGTCACGTTAGGTGTCTTTAAGGTATCCCTAAGTTCCACGCCAGCCTTAGTGAAAACAAGCTTGGTATAAAGATGATTAAGGTTCATGAAATCATCCTTAAGATAAAGAATTAACTCTTGGTCTTGGTACTCCACAGGAACAATTAACTCTTCTAAAATCTTGCCGGCATTAATAACTCTGGCCATCATAAAAGGTTCTACCTTAGGAGCATAGTCCTGATTCTTAAAATACAAATAGGTTAAATCATCAGGAGTACTTAACCACTCCAAGGTCTTATAGGTATTGTTTAAGGCTTTCAGATAAGCCAGCAGTCTTCTTTGAGCCGTATCATTAACAGCCAATAGCTCCTGCACAACAAGGTTCTCGCCCTCCGCCTGATACAACAGATAGCCAAGCACCGTCGCTGCTTCTTTGACTACCACGGTAGTAACATTCTCCTGCTCAGCAACCTGCAGCATAGCTTGCCAGTTAAAGCTGTCTCTGACGACATAGCTGTCATATCTTGCCATCACCTGCTGATAACAAGGTGCAAGCAAGGCCTCTGCCTGAGAGGTTTGCACTCGTTCAATCTGCAAATCAAAGTCTACAAAAGGAAGTGTAAGCCCTGCCAACGGCATGGCATATTTTAATCTTAAAAAGGTATAAGCAAAACCGTAGGGTAAATAAATACCGGCATTAATAGGTTCCAGGATAGCAACTTTGTTACCGGCTGCCCGTAATAAATTAAAAGTAGTAGCTAACAATTCACCCATTTTATGCTGGCCTCTGGCCACGGGATCGGTAGCTACTCCTACTAAATATTTAACTTTTAAATTATGGCCGCGTAAATTAAGCACATAGGGGTTAAGATGAACCATAGTAATCAGCTTCTGGTTCTCAAAACCTCCTACGATTTTATTGTGCTTTAAAACATATTCCTGAAAATACCATTGGAAGAACTTGCTGTCTTTTTTTTCAAAACAGCAGTCCCACAAGTCGGCTACTTGTTTAATTGTATCCTGATTAATTAAGCGACAATCCATAAGTACTCCTCTTATTTAACAATGATATTATATTTTTCTACCATGAATTCAGGATGATAGGATTCTTTAGCGGTTCTAAGACCCTCCTTACCCATATCCTCTTCCCTGTTCAAATAAGTAACATCAGGGAAAACGTTTTGAGCAAAGAGCATATTAATAACGGTATATAAACCGCGGATATCAGGATTAGCTTTTTCTACGTGGACTACTGCAGTTTCCTTATTAATCTGCTCGCCAAAACTAAAGGCCTCTACTTGACCGTTAATACGAATCAGTCCGCCCTTAATGCCAAGCACTTCCATATTAATGAGAGCCTGCTTAATTGCACAGTACTCGCAATTAATAGAGCTGTCAGTTTCCGCACGTCTTTCACACCACTTCTGGCCAAACTCTATACATTCCTGAGCATTAGCCGGTGTAATAGGTTCATAAACATAATCAGGATATTCTTTAAAGAAAGCATTTACATGATTCTTTTTGCCGTGATATTTACGGCCTGACAAGGTAGCTAATTTTTCTCTTAAGTAAACATAGTCCCAATTATCACGATCAGGGACGAAATCAGTAAGTTCAGGCAAATAGGTTTTAAATCTTTCCAGTGTTTCTTTATACAAGCCATGTATTTCAAAAGGTTGTCCCTTAAAATACTCTTTCAAGCTGGTTAAAACCTGCTCCAGGTCTCCGCTGATACCGCCAAAAGCCGGCATAACGAAGGTAAAATCATTAACAGTGACTTTTATGATTAAAGCACCATGAGCAATCAGCCATGATGTTTTGTAGCAGCCTCTCCAAATAAATAATGTACCAAAGCAAGCTTCTGAGGCATGATAATTACCGTTTTGAAAAAACTTATCAAAAACCGGTTTATCTTCAAGCACAATCTCTTTAAATTCTAAAATAACTATCTCTCCCCTGTGTTTTAGTCTAATTCTTTCTTATTATAACAAAAAATGCCGGAAAAGAACAGAAAAACCGACTACAAATGCTGTAGTCGGTTTTGTTTTCCTTTAAATTTTTCCCTCGTCTTTCATTTGGTTATAGCACTCTCTGCAATAAACCGGTCTGTCCATGGAAGGACGGAAAGGAACTTTGGTTTCCTTACCACAGTTAGCGCAGATAGCATCATGCATATCCTTAGGTCCATTCAGCTTTTGTTTCCTAGCCGCTCTACAGTCAGGGCAACGCTTAGGTTCATTCTGAAAGCCCTTTTCTTCGTAGAACTCTTGCTCCGAGGCGGAAAAAATAAATTCCTTGCCACAATCGTTACAGATTAATGTCTTGTCTTCTTTCATGTAGTCCACTCCTTTTCTCGTCGTCTCCTCTGAAGTCCCGTTACAATAATACATTGCCCACTACATGAAAGTCAAATTATTTAAAATTTTCATAACTTGGATTATAGTTTTTCAACATTATTAATATATTTTAGAAAATATTTGCCTGGTTTTTGTTCATAAATACAGGACACTGCCGTGTTGTACAAATTGATTTTCCACAGCGCATTCAAATCCATGTCCAACATAGCACA
>Ga0268357_100967_pt1 | contig 25626 bp, 22 predicted proteins | sample BioMet10_FD_192466 | JGI IMG/M metagenome (GOLD analysis project Ga0268357, IMG submission 192466) | Sewage microbial communities from Oakland, California, United States - Biofuel 10 (Illumina Assembly) | ecosystem: Engineered > Wastewater > Sewage > Unclassified | place: USA: California... | reverse complement strand
TAGAAAAAATGTTAAATATGATGAGCTTAGAAGAAACTCTGCCTTTGCTGGTGGAGGGCATGGGTGGTATTTTTGTTGTGGTCATGCTGCTTTATTTGTTAATAAAGCTACTTATTAAGGTTTTCCCTGCTAAAGAAGATTTAAAGATAGAAGAAAATAAACAATAAATAATAAGTGATAAATAATATAGCGAGTAGTTTATTGCCTCGGAAACCGTGACGCCTATCGGCTTTTTAATGGTTTCCTTAGGCAAGTAAACTACTCGCTTGTTTTTTTTACTTTTCTTCTTCTATTTGCGGTACCTTGTCAATTAAAATTTCCAGTACTCTGTTCTTATTAGTTTTGTTTACCGTGATATGGAGGTCCTTGCAATCAAAGCTGTCACCCTTGTGGGGAATATCACCCAGAGTTTCTACTACCCAGCCGCTGATGGAGTTGTTCTCAAGGCCATAACGATCAATGTCCAGCTCCAGGTATTTAAATAAATCATTTAAGCTGGGGTTTTGCAGATTAGAATTACAGGAAACCAGGTACCTGTCCTTACCAACCTTGTGAAAGGCAGATATTACTTTATCATGCTCGTCCCAAATTTCTCCTACCAGCTCTTCTACGATATCCTCTGTAGTCACCAGACCCCTGATGGTTCCATAGCTATCTACTACCATGGCCATTTCAACCTTTTGGTCCTGTAAGGTTTTCATGACTAAAGATATTTTAGTGGAGCTGTGCACATAGGCAATATCCTTGACGATACGTTCTAATTTAAAAGCCGGGTTATTGATGTAGGCGGTAAAGAAGTCCTTGGCATGAATGATGCCAATCATCTTATCATCGTCTTCCTTGTAGACAGGTAAGCGGGAAAAGCCATGGGAGACAAAGGTCTTCAAGGCTTCTTGGTTACCTTCGGCAAGATCAATGGTTACAGCATCTACACGTGGCGTCATGATTTCCCGTACTCTGATATCACTGAATTCAATGGCTGATTTTATAAGCTCACTGTCTTCCTTGTTAATGGCTCCGTCGTTTTCTACTTCGTCCACCATAAGCAGCAGCTCATCTTCAGTTAAGCCGCGAGAGGTATTACGTTTCAAAACTTTAGTTAAAAAAGCCTTAGCCGTTTTAAAGAAAAAATTTAGGGGCGTCAGGATTAAAACTAAGAAGCTTAAAAGCGGCGCACAAAATAAGGCAAATTTTTCCGGTAAGTCCTTGGCCGCACTTTTAGGCAGCAGCTCGCCAAAGATAATGACGACAATCGCCGTAATAATGGTGGCGGCAGCAAGACCTTCTGCACCAAAGTAGGCAGTACATACTGCTGCAGAAATAGAGGCAGCAGCGATGTTGACGATGTTGTTGCCAATGAGAATAGTTGATAAGGTTTCATCATAGGAATCTATCAGCTTTAAAACCTTGTTGGCTCTTTCATTACCATTTTTAGCCAGTTTTTTCAGCCTTAGTTTGCTGCAGGAAGTAAGAGCAGTCTCTGAGGCGGAGAAAAAAGCAGAAAGAACAATTAGCACCAAAAGGATAAGCGTTAGAGTCCTTAAGGAAACAAGAAGAAAATTCATAAGTCACACCTTTCTTTTAATTGGCTTAATTATATGTAAATTTCACGAAATGGTCAATGTTTCTGTGCTATAATAAAAACATGATGATTACGCCAACTAGTATTATCAGATCAAGAAGACATTCCATTGCCTTGATGGTTAACAGTCAGGGAGAACTGGTAGTTCGTGCTCCATATTACGTCAGCAAGATTGATATTATGGGTTTTGTAGCCAAAAAGCAAGCCTGGCTGACTAAGCAAAAAGCTTTGGTGGAGCAGGAGCTGCGCAATTTTCAACCCTTGGTTCTGGAAGAAAATAGAAATATTGCTGTTTTAGACAAGACCTATTACATTGCTAAAAGGGGAGTAGAAACTATTGTGCCTTTTGGCGATGCTCTTTTAGTGCCTTTTGCCTGCACTAAGGAAGACCTCTTGGTTTGGTTGACCGGACAATTGTGGTCAGTATTGCAAGAGCGTCTTGCTTACTATACTAAGTTAATGGGCGTAATACCCACTGCCGTGAAAATATCGGCAGCCAGAAGTAAATGGGGTTCCTGTAATTATAAAAACGCCCTGCAGTTTTCCAGGAATTTAGTTTTTTGTCCACGACAGGTCGTTGATTATGTGATAGTGCATGAGCTGTCCCATATTAATAATAAGAGTCATGATAAATTTTTTTGGCAACAGGTCGAAACCACTATGCCTAATTATCAAGAACAGGAAAATTGGTTAAAAACCCATAGAAAGGTTATGGAGATAATATGAGCACCAATAGAAAATTGTTTCTTGTGCTTATTTGTTTTTTACTATTGGCAGGGGCTACTTACTATACAATTACCAACAGTGCTAAGTATAAGAGTGAGGAACAACACAAAAATAATATCCAAGTAACTCACACCGTAGATACACCTTTACCTTATCCGCTTTTGAATAATGTTATTGCTCAATCAGGCGCAGGCTGTTCCGTGTATTATAAATCTTTAACCAGCGGAGACGTGTTCTACAATTATTCCGGACAAATGCCGGCAGCTGGCATGCTCAGGCCTTTTATCCTGGCACGTGCCATGAATGAAATTAAAGCAGGGGATCTTCATCCTGATGATAAGTTAAAGGTTATTGCCCAAAACAAGGCAGAAGGCAGCCCGGCCTTTAAGGATATTCCCATAGGCACAGAGGTGACTATTTCTACTTTGCTGGATAAGATGATTACAGCTAACGACAATACAGCCACTAATATGCTTATTGATGTACTGGGTCAGGATGAGATTAATGGGTATATTAAGGAAAAGGGTTATGCAGATACAGTCTTAAATAGTAAACTGGGACTTAAAGATAGTGGAGAGGTCTATAACTACACCTCCGTCAACGATCTGGTGAACTTCTTTACCAGTCTATATAATAATAAATGTGTAACACCTGATGCAGATAAAGCCATGCTGGAGCTTTTAGTCAAAAGTCCTAAGGCAGGTAAGCTGGAAGCACTTTTGCCTAAAGAAATAAAAATGGCCCACCAGGTAGGTGAGGCCAAGGGTATTATTAATGATGGCGGTATTATTTACGCCAGAGATCCTTATATTTTAGTTGTTATGACGGATCACTCCGTAGATACGGATAGAACTTTAAAAACAGTAAATCAAATATCTTCCATTATTCATAATGCAGTAACCGATAAAGAAGTGTTTAAAAAATAACTACCTCAGGGCCTAGCCCTAAGGTAGTTGTTTTTTTAATGTGTCATAAAATAATTGTTTAGTGCTGTACAGATATCCTCGCCCAAGGTACCTTTGGAAATAGTTTGCCAGGTAGGAACAGCATAGGTGTGATAGGACAAAGCCTCACCGGTAGCGGAAGCATTTAATTGCTTCAGATTGGTATAGGTCTTGAGACGAATATCATATTGGGAAAGCAAATAGATGGCCTTAGCAGCTTTAGGCGGTGCAGATTTGTATTCCCATTTAGTCCAGGTAGTAATGATGCCTGTTTTCTTGTTGTACTGTAAATTCTTTTCATCAAAATAGACTATTAATTGACTGTTAGTTCCTGCCTGTGTCCACTGCAGGGTCTTAGGCAAAGTCACAACCGGCTCTTTAGTATTGGGAACACTTATTGCTGTCTTACCTTGAGAAGTGGCTGTGGTATTTACTCCTGTCTTTGGCAGGGTAGTAGCGGCTGCTGTGGCAGTTTGTTTTTGGACAGGAGCAGTATTAGTTTTTTCTGCTGCTAAAGCCACTGTCATTGGTAGCATTAAGGTGCAAAGACCGCAGCATAAATTGCGAATCAGATGTTTTTTCATGAGAGAACTTCCTTTCTTTACTACTACCATATTTTACCACAGTAAGTTGGTCTGTGGTATAATATTTATATAGGTTTTTACGGCGTACAAACGGGAGATAAAAATTATGAAAATAACTTTTTTAGGTGCGGATAGGACTGTAACAGGTTCTTGCCATATGCTGGAAGTTAATGGCAAGAAAATTCTCTTGGATTGTGGTATGTTCCAAGGACCTAAAATCATTAGGGATCTAAATCAAAAACCTTTTCTTTTTAATCCGGGCGAAATTGATGCAGTAGTATTGAGCCATGCTCATATTGACCATAGCGGACTATTGCCCAAACTGGTAAGAGAAGGCTTTAAGGGAAGCATTCATTGCACCAAGGTAACTGAAGAGCTTAGTGAGATTCTGTTGCCGGACTGTGGACACATTCAAGAGTCTGATGCAGAGACTGCTACCAGAAAAGGCTTACGTGCCGGCAAGCCTGCCGTAATACCTCTGTATACAGCAGACGATGCCTTTATTGCTTTGAAGCATTTTGTTACTCATGACTTTAATGAGGACTTTGAGGTAGTTCCCGGTGTTAAGGTTAGATTCAGAGTGGCAGGCCATATTTTGGGTAGTGCCATGGTAAAAATTTTGATTACGGAAAATGGCAAGGAGACCAGTGTTCTCTTTACCGGTGATATTGGTCAACCTAATGTTCCTATTATCGATGATCCTTATCAAGTAACAGGGGCGGATTTTGTTATTACGGAGTCTACCTATGGTAATAGAGTGCATGAGGTAGCAGACAGGGAGCAAGAACTGCTGACTATCATGAAGGAAGCTTTGGCCAAGGGTGGCAATGTTATTATTCCTGCCTTTGCCGTAGGTCGTACTCAGGTGATGCTGTACTATTTCCAAAAGATGATGAGTAACAAGCTTATTCCCCAGGTGCCTATTTATGTTGATAGTCCTATGGCCATCAAGGCTACACAGGTTATGCTGTTTAATCCTGAAGAATACGATGAAGAGGCTAAGACTATTTATGCTAAGCAGGGCAATAAATTAATTGATATGCCTAATGTGACATATACGGAAACCGCTGGTGAATCCAGAGCCATTAACGATATGCCGGGCACGAAGATTATCATTTCTGCCAGCGGCATGGCTGATGCAGGCCGCGTGCTGCATCATTTAAAACATAATTTGTGGCGGAAAGATTCCAGTGTGGTTTTTGCCGGCTATCAAGCCGAAGGCAGTCTTGGTTATCTTTTGACCAATGGTGCCAAAAAAGTAAAGATCATGGGCGAAGAAATTAGCGTGGCTGCTACTATTTACAATATGACCGGCTTCTCTGCCCATTCAGATAAGAATCAGATGTTGTCCCTATTTAAAGGTATGCAAGAGCAGCCTAAGGCTTATTTTATTGTCCATGGCGAGTATGATGCTCAGACAGCTTTTGCAGATTTATTGCGTAATGAGATGGGGGCTACTACCTTTATTCCCAACTATGGTGATGACGTACTTATTGATGGTACGCAGTGGAAGGTTGAAGAATCCAAGGTTGTTATGGTTGAGCCTGAAATTCAGGCCCTCAGAGATTATCTTCGTGGCTTTGAGAAGAACTACTTGCTCTACAAGGCTAGGGCTGAACAGATCATCATCCATGATGGTACTCGCTTTGAGGAAATTAAGGGCAAGCTAGAAAAAATTAAAAAGTTCATTGATGATACTCTGAAAAATTTATAAAAACACTTGACACAAGCTAAGTGAAGTTTTATACTAATTTCAAATTCTAAATTTATAAGGCGTTGAACAGGAATAACTTTACTTGGTCATTACCAGAGAGCTACTAAAAGGTGGGAGGTAGCAATGCGATAGTACAGTTTCTCACCTGGGAGCTCTTCTCCTGAAGTTAATAGGGAGTGCGTGTGATCGCGTTAAGGTCAGTGTTTGTGTACACTAAGTTATAAATCAGAGTGGTACCGCGTTAATTACGCCTCTGTCGATATTCGACAGAGGCGTTTTTATATTTAAAAAAATTCAAGGAGGTAAGACAAATGACAATGATGTCAGGTATGTGGAAAAAATTTATTACAGTGGGGATGCTTGGCGCGTTGCTATTTACCGCAGGTTGTGGCGGCTCCTCCAAGCAGGCAGCTAAGCCGGCTGCCGATGGTAAAAAGGCTGATGCCAAGGTTACTTTGAAGCTGGCTCATAACTTCCCAACTTCTCATCCTATCGCCAAAGCATCTGTAAGCTTTGCAGATAAGGTGAAGGCAAAGACCAATGGTAGCGTAACAGTAACCGTTTATCCTTCCGGACAACTTTACAACGATAAGAGCATGAATGATGCTATCATGTCCGGTGGTATTGATATGGGTATGAACACAGTAGGTCGCTGGTCCACCGTCATTCCGGCCATGGAAGTTTTTGATGTACCTTTCTTGTTCCCAACTTATGCTAAGGTTGATGCTGCTATTGACGGAGGCCTGGGCAAGAAGTTAGGCGAAGAGCTTTTGAAAAAAGGTGTGCGTGCTTTGATTTGGGCAGATTATGGTTTCGTGCAATTTTGTAATGCCAAAAGACCTATTACCAAGCCCGAAGATTTTGCCGGACTTAAACTAAGAGGCTATGGCGAAATGCCTTCTGAGACAATTAAAGCTTTAGGAGCATCACCTGTAACCATGGGAAGCGGCGAGGTATATATGTCCATTCAACGTGGTGTAGTAGACGGACAAACCTCCGGTACTACGGCAACCTTTGATAGAAAAATTTATGAGGTATGCAAGTATTTGACTATTACTAATCATGCTTATCCGGAATTTATTTTGGCTATGAACGAAAAGAAATATGCCAGCCTTAGTGAAAACCAAAAGAAGCAGATTATGGAAGCTGCCAATGAAGTCAGGGATGACTTAAGAAAGAATGCTAAGAAGGAAGACACAGATGCCATGAATAAGCTGAAGGAAAAGGGCATGGAGGTTTATGTTGTTCCTGAAAAAGATATTCCTGCTTGGCAAAAAGCTACTAAACCCTGCTGGGATATTTTTGTAAAACATGCAGGTTCCTTAGGTCAGGAATTGATTGATATTTGTACCAAGATTAAATAACAGAGGTAATAGACGTGAGAAACCTATTAGATAAGTATAGTAAAATTTTAAATGCGATAACCAAGGCGCTTGGCACCATAGCAGGTATTCTACTTTTTATACCGGCTCTGATGATTTTTTATGAAGTAATTGCCAGAGGCGTTTTTAATGCACCGACGGAGTGGTCTATTGAAATGTCTGTGTATTGTGTTCTGGTAGCAGGCTTCTTGGGTATGCCTATTACCTATCTGGAAGGAAAACATATTCAGGTAGATATTCTGATTGCTCATTTAAGCCGTCCTACCAGAGTAAAACTGGAAATTATTACTTCCATCATTGGCGTAGTTTTTTGTGCTATTTTCTTTATGGAAGCAGTGGATATGTCTTTGCTGTCCTTAGAAATCAACCGGACGTCTCCTGATACTCTGAGAATGCCGCTATGGATACCACAGGCTTCCATGCCTATTGGTATCGGCCTTTTAACCTTACATTTTCTTTATACCATTATGGATGATGGTTACAAGGTTGCTACCGGCAATTATGAAGGGGAGGGCGCAAAATGATCCTACTTTTCACTGTTTTGCTTTTAGTGCTTTTAGCTGCCGGACTTCCGGTAGCCTTCTCCCTGGGTATGGGTGGTCTCTTTGGAATGTTTGTATTTATGGATGGAGCTTCTGCGTTCACGCAGATTCCTATTCTGGCTTATAAGGCCTTAGACGATTTTGTGTTAACTGCAGTTCCTCTATATGTATTGATGAGTCAAATCTTATTGGTGGGGCATGTAGGTGATGATTTGTTTGAGCTAGGCAACAAATGGCTCAAGCACTATCCGGGTGGTTTAGGCATTGCTACTATTGTGGCTTGTGCTATTTTTGCGGCTATTACCGGTTCTTCTGTAGCCTGTGCTGTTACCATTGGTTCTATTGCTATTCCGGAAATGTTAAAGCGGGGTTATGACCGCAATATCGTACTAGGTACAGTAGCTGCCGGCGGTACATTGGGGATCTTGATTCCGCCCTCCATTCCCATGATTTTGTATGGTGCGATTACAGACCAGTCTGTAGGTAAGCTGTTTATGTCAGGTGTGGTACCAGGTATTATTTTAACCATGGCTTTTATCGTCATTTTGGTTTATCAATGTCGTAACCTGCCTTTGGAACCTGCTGCTCCCTGGTCAGAACGTTTTGCCGTATTAAGGAAAAGCTTTTGGGGTCTTATGTTGCCGGTGGTAGTGGTAGGTGGTATCTATCTGGGAGCCTTTACTCCTACGGAAGCAGCTGCAGTTGGTACGATTTTTAGCCTTGTTGTAACCTTTGGAATTTATAGGACCTTGCGGTTAAAGGATATGCCCGGTATTTTACGGGACACCATTACTACGACTTCCATGATTTTTGCCATTATGATTGGCGCAACCTTATTTGGTTTTGTGTTAACTATCTTAAATGTTCCTCAGGCTGTAACAGAATTGGTAGCAGGTATGGAGGGCAATAGATGGGTGGTATTTCTGGCCATTAATATTCTGCTTTTGTTCCTGGGCTGTATTTTGGAATCTATTTCCATCATCTTTATTACGTTGCCTATTTTGTATCCTATTATAATGAAGCTAGGTTTTGATCCTATCTGGTTTAATGTGGTTATGTCCATAAACCTGGAACTGGCCCTTATTACTCCGCCGGTAGGCATGAACCTCTTTGTTTTACAAGGGATTAGTCCGGAGAGCAAGATGACAGATATTGTTAAAGGTGTAATTCCTTTTGCCGGAGCCATGGCTTTGGAAATCTTGGTACTTTGTTTTGTACCCAGCATTGCTACCTGGTTACCGGGAGTATTGAAATAAGTTGACAGTAGAGGGCAAAAAGACTATAATTACCTAGTCAAAAAACAACTTTAAATGAGGATGCTTATTGACAAGCATCCTCATTATTTTATCTGTGAAGGAGAAAAGGCAATGATTAGAAATGATTTGCGTAATATTGCAATTATAGCCCACGTCGACCATGGCAAGACTACCTTGGTGGATGCAATGCTTAAGCAAAGTGGTGTCTTTCGTGCCAACGAAAGAGTACAAGAGAGGGTAATGGACTCTAACGATCAAGAGAGAGAAAGAGGCATTACCATTTTGTCCAAAAACACTGCTGTTATGCATGGCAATACCAAGATCAATATCTTGGATACCCCGGGCCACGCCGATTTCGGTGGCGAGGTAGAGCGTGTCTTGAACATGGTAGATGGCGTTTTGCTATTGGTAGATGCCTATGAGGGACCTATGCCTCAGACTAAGTATGTTTTGCGCAAAGCATTCGAACATCAGTTGAAGCCTATCGTGGTCATCAATAAGATTGACCGTCCTGATCAGAGAGTAGAAGAAGTAGTGGATGAGGTTCTTGATTTGTTCATTGAACTAAATGCTACTGAAGATCAGTTGGATTTCCCGGTAATTTATTGCTCTGCCAAAGCAGGTATTGCTAAATTACATATGGAAGATGAAAGCAAGGATTTGCAACCTTTGTTCAAGGTTATCATGGACAGTATTCCTGCTCCTGATGTAGAAGTGGACAAGCCGTTGCAATTATTGGTTAATACCTTGGACTATGATGATTATGTAGGCCGTATTGTAGTTGGCCGTATTGTCCGTGGTACTATTCATAATGGCGAGCAAATCAGCTTAATGCATGACACTACTGTAACAAAACAAAAAATCGGTCGTCTTTATACCTATGAAGGTTTAAAGAGAACGGAGACTCAAGAAGCTTCCGCCGGTGATATCATTGCTCTTATTGGTTTGCCTACTGCTGAAATAGGCGATACCATTGCTGATGCAGAAAATCCTGAACAGCTAAAGGGTATTAAGATTGATGAACCTACCTTGTCCATGGTATTCTCTGTTAACGACAGTCCTTTTGCCGGGCAAGAGGGTCAATTTGTTACCAGCAGACATTTAAGAGAACGTTTATTTAAGGAAATGGAAACTAACGTTAGTATGAAGCTGGAAGAAACTGATGCTCCTGATGCTTTCAAGGTTTCAGGTCGTGGTGAGCTTCATCTGTCAGTTCTTATTGAATCTATGCGTCGTGAAGGCTATGAACTACAAGTTGGTAAGCCTAAGGTTATTATGCACAGAGACGAAAATGGTGATTTGCTAGAGCCTATGGAAGCTTTGACCATTGATGTACCTCAAGATTATATGGGCGCTGTTATGGAAGACTTAGGTCTTAGAAAAGCTGAGCTGCAAAGCATGACAGAAATGTCCGGCTATTTACGTATGGAATTTATCATTCCTGCTCGTGGACTTATCGGTTTCAGAAACCAATTACTTACTGATACCAAGGGTAATGGCATCATGAACCACGTGTTTGCTAACTGGGGTCCTTACAAGGGAGATATTCCCGGCAGAACCAGAGGTTCTTTGGTAGCTTTTGAAGCAGGTGAAACTACTGCCTATGGTATTGATAAATGTCAAGAGCGTGGTACCTTGTTTATCGTTCCCGGTGAAAAAGTTTACGAAGGACAAATCGTAGGCGAAAATACTCGTGAAGATGATATGGATATTAATCCTTGCAAGAAGAAGCATGTTAGTAACATGCGTGCTTCCGGTTCTGATGATACCGTACATTTAATTCCGCCTAGGACTTTCTCTTTGGAACAGTGCTTAGAGCATATTAATGATGATGAGACTGTAGAGGTTACTCCTAAGAGTCTGAGAATGAGAAAGAGAATTTTGAACAGACTGGAAAGAGGTCGTCAAAGAGCAAGAACCAAGAACTCCTAAGTTTATTGCTATTTCGCCAGGTTTGCGGTAAGATAAACCTAGATGTGAACTTGCGAAGGAGGTTATGTTATGTTAACAGCTGCAAAGAAATTCTTTGCTGGTGAGGAAAGTGAACAGAGGCCTGAGCTGACGTTATTGACAACGCCAACCTTGACTGTTACTCTTACGACTCCCACGGCTTTAAAGGACATACCTGACTGCGGGCAAACCTTAATAGATGGACATGCGATGCTTTTGGATTTTTCTAATTTAGATATTCCGGAGCGTCGACAGGCTCAAGATTATTTAGCAGGTGTTTGCTATGTTCTTGGTGCTGATGTAGCGAAGGTAAGCGAGGATGTTCTGCTCTATACGCCGCAAGGTGTGGAGATAGAAAAATAAATGACTAAAGAGCCCTTATTTTTAAGGGCTCTTTTTTTATGGTATAATAGTAGGGCTAAAGTGAATGGTGTTGATGGGTTCGCAATTTATTGTCTCGGGCGTCTGGTGCCATGCGGCCGGCTTTACGGACAGAACTTATTTTTGGCCGGTCCTCGGCAAGGCCGCCCTCTGACAATAATTGCCACCCAACGTGCAAGTAAACATGCTTGCCTTATTGTTAAGCGGAGAGATTATTAATGGAACAATTTGTGCATTTACATACCCATACTGAATATAGCTTGCTGGATGGAGCATCCAAAATACCGCAGCTGGTGGCTTATGCCAAAGAGCTGGGGATGCCGGCCCTTGCCATAACGGACCATGGTGTTATGTATGGTGTCATTGAATTTTATAAAGAATGCCAAAAGCAGGGCATTAAACCGATTATTGGCTGCGAAGTGTACATTACCTCCGGGGAGAGAACTGACAAAAGCATGTCTGCCCGGGATAAGATGTATCATTTAATTTTGTTGGCTGAAAATAATGAAGGCTATCAGAATCTAATGAAGCTGGTTTCTATCGGCGAGGTAGAAGGCTTCTATTATAAACCTAGGATAGACAAGGAAGTGCTGCGCAAATATAGTAAGGGACTTATTTGTCTGTCTGCCTGTGTAGCGGGAGAGGTGCCTAAGCATATTCTGCGTGGTGAGCTGGAAACTGCGGAACAGGTGATGCAGGAGTACTTGAATATTTTTGGCAAGGATCATTACTTTTTGGAAATCCAAAATCATGACTTGCCGGAGGAAAAAATAGTTGATGAACAGCTGCGTAAATTAGCAGCTAAATATGGCATTGGTTTGGTAGCTACCAATGACTTGCACTATGTGCGGCGGGAAGATGCAGCCGGACAGGATGTTTTATTGTGCATTCAGACTAATGCTCAGTATACCGATCCACATCGTATGCGTTTTAACAATGATATGTATTATCTGAAGAGCAGACAGGAAATGGCAGAGCGTTTTCCTGAGGATAAAGAGGCTCTGGATAATACTGTGAAGATAGCAGAGCGTTGTAATGTTACGCTGGAGTTTGGTCATTTGCTTTTGCCGGAGTTTCCTTTACCTGCCGGCGTAACCTCCATGGATGATTATTTACGTCATCTATGCGAAATGGGTTACCCATCCAGATATGCAGCAGAGGATGTTAAGGCTAAGGAAAGACTAGAGTATGAGCTGGGTATCATTAAGCAAATGGGTTATTCCGGTTACTTCTTAATTGTCTGGGATTTCATTAATTATTGCCGGCAAAATGATATACCGGTAGGGCCGGGACGTGGTAGTGCGGCTGGTAGTATCGTTGCTTATTTAACTGGCATTACCAATATTGATCCGCTGAAATATAATCTTATTTTCGAACGCTTCTTAAATCCGGAAAGAATTAGCATGCCTGATATTGATACGGATATTTGTTACGTAAAGCGTCACTTGGTAGTGGACTATCTGGCTAAAAAATATGGCGAAAGTCACGTAGCTCAGATTATTACCTTCGGAACCTTAGCAGCGAAGGCTGCTATTAAAGATGTAGGCAGAGCGCTGGAGATTCCCCTTAATACGGTAAATCAGGTTAATAAGCTTATTCCCAATGCACCGGGAACTACTTTGGCCGGAGCTTTGGAAAACAGTAACGAATTAAGAGAGCTGTGCGAACGAGATCCACACATTGCCCAAATGCTGGACTTTGCCAAAAAGGTGGAAGGTATGCCGCGTCATACCTCTACTCACGCTGCAGGCGTGGTAATCACTCCCGGTGAACTGACTGATTACGTGCCGTTGCAGATTACCTCCAGCAGTGATGATGAGCACGAATATATTTGTACTCAGTATGATAAGGACAGAGCAGAATCTCTGGGGCTGCTGAAGATGGATCTGTTAGGTCTGCGTACCTTAACGGTTATTGACGATGCCTTGAAGATGATTGCTAAGAACCAAAAGGTAAATCTGGACATTAATAAGATTGATTTACATGATAAGAAAACCTGCGAGATGCTTAGCGAAGGTGATACCGCCGCAGTGTTCCAAATGGAATCTGATGGCATGACTCGCCTAATGAAACAGCTGGCACCTACAGGGTTTGAAGACTTGATTCCCTTGGTGGCCTTGTATAGACCGGGACCCTTGGGCAGTGGCATGGCCGAGGATTTTATTTCCGGTCGTCACGGCAAGAGGACGGCTGCGGTCCTGCATCCGCTTTTGGAGCCTATTGTGGCTGATACCTATGGTGTCATTTTGTATCAGGAACAGGTAATGCAGATTACTTCCGCTTTGGCCGGCTTTACCTTAGGCGAAGCAGATATTTTGCGTCGTGCCATGGGCAAGAAAAAAGCCAAAGAGCTGGACAGCATGAAGGAAAAATTTATCAAGGGTGCTAAAGAGCTACACGGTATTAAGCAAGATGTAGCAGAGAAAATCTTTGCGCTTTTGCAACACTTTGCCGGCTATGGTTTTAATAAATCCCACTCCGCAGCTTATGCGCTGGTGGCTTATCAAACTGCTTATTTGAAGGCTCATTATCCTGTAGAATATATGGCCGCTTTTTTAAACAGCATTATTGATACAGCAGAAAAGGTGAGCTGGTATATTAGTGTCTGCGAGAATATGGGAATTAAGGTGTTACCGCCTAACGTGAATACCAGTGAGGCAGGTTTTGCCGTAGATGGCAGGGCTATTCGCTTTGGCATGGGAGGCATTAAGAGCGTAGGAGACATTGCCGTAGACAGTATTATTAAGGAAAGAGAAAAGCATGGCTTCTACAAGGATTTTTTTGATTTTACCAAGCGGGTTGATTCTACTAAGGTTAATAAGAGAGTAGTAGAGAACCTGATTAAATCCGGTTCTTTAGATAGTTTTGGAGCTAAGCGGTCCCAGCTGCTGGCTGTTATGGATAACGCCCTGGAGCTTGCTGCGGCCAGACAAAGCGATTTGGCTTCCGGCCAGATTGGTCTGTTTGGGGAAGAAGAAGTGGAAACCATGGATAACATGTTGCTTCCCAATGTACCGGAGCTGCCTACTCTGGAATTGTTACGATTGGAAAAAGAGTTAATAGGTTTTTATGTAACAGGACATCCTTTAGACGCCTATAGAGAAACCTTGCAGCATCTTACTCCTCTTAGTAAGCTGAACGAAGAAAACTTTAGGGATGGCATGCAGGTTACTGTGGGTGGTATTATTAGCGATAATAAGCTGCGTACCACTAAAAACGGTGATAGAATGGCCAATTTCATTTTAGAGGACTTTACCGGTTCTCTTAATGTCATCGCCTTTCCTAAATGCTATAATGGCAGTGCTAATGAGATTAAGGATGATAATTTGGTTAAAATTAGTGGTATTGTGAAGTTGGATGAAGAGACACCCCGAATTTTTGCTAATTTTGTAGAAAAATTGGCTAAAATTAAGCCAGAGGTTCATATTTTCATTGATAAGGACCACGATACCAAGGAAAAACAACAGGAATTAGGTAAGATTTTTGCCCAATATCCTGGTGATAATCCGGTATTTTTACATTTAACAGCTTCAGGCAGGGTTATTAAAACTAACGCTAGATTCTGGGTTAACAAGGAAATTACTGGTTTTGCTGAGGCTATAAAAGGACTATTGGGGGATAAGGCTATTAAATAGGTAGTCTAATAGTCTGAAAACTTAAAAAAGTGTACTAAAGCTTGCACTTGTCGTACATGCGTGTTAAAATAACTATGTGATTTTTTAAAATTATGTGCGTGTTTAGGAGGTTAATGAGCAATGTTGAAAATCGTGGTATGTATTAAACAAGTACCGGATACTGCTGAAATGAGAATCGATCCGGTTACCAACACTTTGGTAAGAGATGGCGTTAAGACCATCATGAATCCGTATGATTCTTATGCATTGGAAACTGCTTTACAATTGAAGGAAACCATTGGTGCACACATTACTGTTTACGCTATGGGTCTTCCTGCAGCAGAAGTTGTTTTAAGAGATGCTCTTGCTGTTGGCGCTGACGAAGTTAAGCTGATCACCGATAGACCTTTCGGTGGTGGAGATACTTTGGCTACTAGTGCTGGCTTGGCAGCAGCTATTAAACATGATGGTATTCCCGATTTAATTCTTTGCGGCAGACAGGCTATTGATGGTGATACTGCACAAGTAGGTCCTGAAATCGCAGAGCATTTGGATATTCCTCAAATTACTGCAGCTTTGAAGGTTCAAGTTAAAGATGGCGAAGTTATCGTTGACAGAGATAACGAAATGACTTCTCAAACTTTATCCTGCAAACTTCCTGCTATGGTTACTGTAATGCGTAACAGAGATTTAAGATTCCCGACTATCAAAGGTAAGATGATGTCCAGAAAGGCTACAGTTCCTCATCTTTCCGCAGCTGATATCGAAGTTCCCTTGGATACCATTGGCAAGCTTGGCTCACCTACTACCGTATTCAGAAGCTTCACTCCGAAAGTTACCAAGGTTGAAGGCGTTGTGTTTACGGATGAAGATCCGGCAGTTGCTGTCGACAAATTGGTAAATAAACTAGTTGAAGATAAAATTTTGACAAGGTAAGGAGAGAATATAACAATGGCTAACTCAAAGGGTCTGAAGACCGGAAATGAAAAAGATTTATGGGTTTATGTAGAACATTATGACTACAAACCTATGCACGTTGTATATGAATTGTTGGGAGCTGTAAGAGAATTAGCAGACAGAAGCCATCAACGTCTTTGCGCAGTTATGGCTATTGATGATCCCAAGGATATTCCTGAAAAGTTATTTGCTTATGGTGCTGATGTAGTATACATTGCCAAGGATCCTAAGTTCAAAGATTATTCTACCGATCTGTATACCAATGCAGTAGTAGAAATGATTGATGAATATCATCCTAGTGCTGTATTTATCGGCGCTACCAGTGATGGTAGAGATTTAGGACCTCGTATTTCCGCTAGAGAAAATACCGGTCTTTGCGCAGATTGCACCATTTTGGAAATTGAAGAAACCGGTTTGGTACACTGGACTCGTCCTGCTGCAGGTGGTAACATCATGGCTACCATTTTGTGCAAGGAACATACCCCTCAAATGGGTACTTGCCGTCCTAAGACTTTCAAGGCTCCAAAACCTCAAGAAGGCCGTACCGGCGAAGTTGTTAATTACACTATTAAACATATGCCCGAAGACAGAGTTACAATTCTTCGTAAGGAAGCTGTTACCGTTGGCGGCGAAATGGCTATTGATGATGCTCCATTCGTTTGCTCCGGTGGTCGTGGCATGAAACAAAAAGACAACTTTAAGTTGCTCTTAGATTTGGCTCACGCAGTAGGCGGTGCTGTAGGTGGTTCCCGTGCAGCAGTTGATGAAGGCTTCTTGCCTCACTCCCGTCAGGTTGGTCAATCCGGTAAGACTGTAACCCCGAAGATTTACTTCGCTTGCGGTATTTCCGGTTCTGTACAACATAAAGCTGGTATGAGCAAGTCCGATACCATCGTTTGCATCAACAAGGACCCTGAGGCTCCTATGTTTGAAATTGCTAAGTATGGTATTGTTGGCGATGCTTTGAAGATTCTTCCTTTGCTGACTGCAAAGATTAAGGCTTTCAAAGAGAGCTAATTGAATAAGCGTGGTAATGGGGCCCGGAAAAATTCCGGGCCCTTTATTTGAAATAGGAGATAATTGCATGAGAAAAACAAAAATTATTTGTACATTAGGACCGACTACTGATCATAAGGATCTATTGGTTAACATTATTAAAGCAGGTTTGGATTTGGCTAGATTTAACTTTTCCCACGGCAGCTATGAGGAATGCACCAAGAGAATTGAGCTGCTCCACGAAGCTGCTACAGAAGCAGGTAAAATTGTAGGCTTGGTTGCCGACACTAAGGGACCTGAAATGCGTTTAGGACTTTTTAAAAACGATAAGGTAACCTTAAAAGAGGGAGAACCTTTTTGCCTTACTACTGATGATGTAGAGGGAGATGAACATATTTCCCATGTAAATTACAACAAGCTGCATGAAGACGTTAAACCAGGCGACCAAATCCTTTTAAATGATGGTAAGCTGACTTTGGAAGTAGTGAAAATCGACGGTACAAATATTAACACCAAGGTTATTCATGGCGGTGAAATTTCTTCTCGTAAGAGAGTCGCTGTACCTGGGGCTATTTTAAAGCTTCCCTTCATGTCTGAACAAGACAAGGCTGATATTACCTTTGCTGCTAAACAGCATATGGATTACGTGGCAGCTTCCTTTGTACGTAGTGCTGCGGATGCTTTGGAAATCCGCAAATTATTGGAGAAGCTTCATTCTCGCATGGGCATTATTGCTAAAATCGAAAACCAGGAAGGCGTAGATAATATCGATTCCATTCTGGATGTAGTAGATGGCATTATGGTGGCCAGAGGTGATTTGGGCGTAGAAATTCCTATGGAGGAAGTGCCTATTGCTCAAAAGGAGCTTATTGCTAAATGTAATGCTAAAGGTAAGCCGGTAGTAACGGCTACCCAAATGCTGGAAAGCATGATTACCAATTATCGTGCTACCAGAGCTGAGGCAAGTGATGTGGCTAATGCCATTTTTGATGGTACTGATGCCATTATGCTAAGCGGTGAAACCGCTTCCGGTGCATATCCTTTGGAAGCAGTACAAACCATGGCTAAGCTTGCTGAAAGAACTGAACGCGCTTTGGACTATGCCAAGGTGTTTAGACAAAAAGGCCTAGGTGAACAGGTTAATTTGACCACAGCTATCAGTCATGCGACTGTGCAGATTTCTCAAGAACTGGAAGCTAATGTTATCATGCCTATTACTGAATCAGGTATGACAGCCAGAATGATTGCAAAATATCGTCCTAAAGCTAATGTAGTGGCTGTATCTCCTAACCCTGCCAGCTTAAGACGTATGACCCTGTATTGGGGCGTATCTCCGCTTTTGGGAGCCAATACTCCTAACACTGATGAATTGATTGCTAATTCTACTAAACTTGCCGTAGAGGCAGGCTTGGTGAAAAAGGGCGATTCTGTAGTGGTAACCGCAGGGATGAATGTAGGAAAGGTAGGCAGCACCAATTTGATTAAAGTTATCAATGTAGGTTCTGAGGTTGTAAAGGGCCTGGGCATTGGCAAGAGGGCTGTTACAGGTATTATCTGCCGTGTAGAAAGTACAGCAGATTTAGCCAAGCTGACTCCTTCTTCCATCATGCTGGTGAACGGCATAGAAAATGAAATGGGCAAAGCAGCCAGCAAGGCCAAGGGTATTATTGCTGAAGAGGGTGGTTTTACTTCTCAAGCTGCTATTGTTGGCATCAACTGTGGTATTCCTGTTATTGTTGGTGCACAAGGCTGTATGGATAAGCTCAAGGACGGCGACGAAGTTACCATGGATGTACGCTCCGGAACTGTTTACGAAGGCAAGATTAACGTTAAATAAGTTTTTAGGCAAAAAAATACTTTCAACTATTTCTAGTTGAAAGTATTTTTTATTTTGTGAACAATAGGATGTATTAGTTCCGACAAGAAGAAAGCAATTAAGACCACTGCACAATAGAAGGGCAGCATAGGTACTTGATTGAACATGATGCCACAACGATATTGCAGCTGATTGATTAAAGCATCCATGATGAAAGGATGAATTAAATAAATCAGGAAGGAACGGTCTGAAAAACGACTAAGCAGCTTCTGGGCTATTTCCGGACAACGGTCAATGACCATGCTAAAGAAGAAAATAGCTGTTATGGTATAGACGAAACCGGGCAGGCTCAGCTGCTGGAAGGTGTTGGCTGAAAATTCCCAATCCATGCCCCATTTGTAAGTGTAACGATAGAATAAGCCGGCATTGGTAGTAGCACTGGCGAGAAATGCCAAGGTAATCAGATAAGGATGCTTGGTGAGAAAAAGCTTAAAGATGCCATAGTGTCTGGCAATGGCACCGCCGAACATAAAGACGAAGAGATAAAAGAGGGGTAAATAATTCAAACGATACTGGCACAGGTTATAAATCCAATCATGGGCTACAATCCACTCGGAATATTCCCAGAAATGGTCGCTGGCCTTATATAGATGTAATTGTAAAAGAGCCAGTACTATCAGAGAATATTTTAAAGAACAGAATTCCATAAAGCGCATAAGGTAACGCCACACCGGGAAGAAAATGTAAAACCAGATGAGGATGACCAAAAAATAAATATGATAAAAGGCTGTGCCAAAACAAAGCTTAAAGACAAGTGAGGATAATTCCCAGTTATGTGGATCAGGCTGAATCATGTTGGAATAAGCAATGTAGAAAAGAGAGGTTATAAGGTAGGGCAGGCCAATGCTTATTAAGCGTTTTTTTAAAAAGCGCCAGTAGTCTAAATCTTTCTCCAGGGGATGGGAATAGAAGAGACCATAGCCTGAAATGAAGAAGAAGGCAGGGACGCTATAGCGGCTTAGTATCTCAAAAAGCATAAAGATATGCTCACTGGGAGTACAGGAGTCTATGACAAGACTGCCGGCGTGGATGGCAATAACGCCCAGCATGCAAATTGCTCTTAAGTTATCAAAAACGGGATTACGTTGTAAGGACATAATTAATTACTCCAATTAAGGCATGCTTGCAGTTTATTGCCTCGGAAACCGTGGCGCCTATCGGCTTTTTAATGGTTTCCTCTGGCAAGTAAACTGCTAGCTATTTTATGCTTATACACAAACCAGAAAAAATACGATATAATTATAGCATAGTTTTTAGTTAGGAGATAGGAAAATGCAACAACAAAAATTAGTCAGGGCTGCTCTTTTACTAGCTATCGCTGTACTCATTCAACAAATCAGGCTATTAGTGCCACTGCCTGTTCTGGTGTCTACACTTATCATAGGAACTGTGGTTAACGCTTGTCTTGCTTTGGCGGCCCGGTTCACTACCTTGACCTTGGCTATGGAAATGACCATACTTTTGCCGGTGATAGCTTTCTTGCAGGGTCATTTGCTGTTGGCGGTACTAATTCCCGTGGTATTTCTAGGTAACGCTGCTTATATACTTTGCTGTGCTAAATTGCCGGGAAAGTTTTTGCTGGTAACAGGACCGTTGCTCAAAACCGTAGTTATGATTGCCGGAACCTTTGTGGTCATTAGACTCTTTAATATTAATGCCAATTTAGGCAGCAAAATACTGCTGACCATGACCTGGCCCCAATTGGTCACGGGTGTGTTGGGCCTGGTTCTGGCCAAGCTGATTGAGAAGAGGTTAGAGCCTGCTGAGCCAACTGAGAACAAATAGGTTGACTTAAATCTAACTTTAAATGAGAGAATAAGACAACACTAAGTAAACGAGGAAATTTCATGCTGAAGTATGTACGAAATAGATTAATATTACTTATACCGGTACTTCTGGGTATTACTTTTTTATCTTTTGCCTTGTTGTCTTTTACTGCAGCAGATGCAGTGGATATGAAGTATGATCAAGCCGGCATAGAGGTGTCTGAGCAGGTGAAAACAGCGGCTCGTGCCAAGCTGGGACTTGATCAGCCTTTTTTGGTACAATATGTTAATTGGCTGGGTAAATTGGTACGAGGAGATATGGGAACCTCGTATATTTCCGGGAAAAATGTTTTTGCTACATTTTGCAGTAAGTTACCTAACACCATTCTTTTGGCAGTTAGTGCTATGACGGTTACCTTGCTGGTCTCCTTGCCTCTGGGTATTTATAGCGCTCTCCATAAGGATAAATTAGGAGATAGATTGATTCTCATAGGAAGCTTTGTAGGAAATTCCTTACCTAATTTTTTTGCAGCCCTGCTTTTGATTTTAATTGTTTCCGTTCAGCTGCAATGGCTGCCTATCATAGCAGGCAAGGGGTGGCAAGGTCTTATTCTGCCAACCTTGACCTTGTCCTTGGCCATGAGCTCCAGATATATCAGGCAGATTCGTAGCGTGGTTTTGACCGAGATGGGTAAGAGTTATGTGCTCTCTGCTCACATGCGTGGCATTAGCAACCGCACTATTTTTTATAAAAGCTTGCTGCATATAGTTTTTCTAAATGTGATAACCTTGATGGCCTTGTCCCTGGGTTCTCTTTTGGGTGGCACAGCTATCGTAGAAACTATTTTTATGTGGGATGGAGTAGGCAAGATGGCGGTAGATGCCATTAATATGAGAGACTATCCCATTATTCAGGCTTATGTAGTTTGGCTGAGCATAATTTATATTTGCATGAATTTGGTCGCTGACCTACTATATCATTTGGTTGACCCCAGGATTAAGGAGGTCAACTGATGAGAAAAAATTCTGTAACAAATAAATTAAAATTTTATTCTGTTTTAGCTCTTGGACTTATCCTGTTAGGTTGTTTTGCTAAATTTGTAGTGCCTTTTAATCCTGATGCCCAAGACCTTGGCATTGCTTTAGCCGCTCCTAATAGTATTCATTGGCTGGGAACGGATATGTATGGCAGAGATATGCTATCTCGAATTATTATGGGAGCACAGACCTCAGTACTGGCAACACTGCTTTTAGTTTGCTTAGTCAGTGTGCTGGGTACCTTGCTAGGTGTTTTTAGCGCCTACAAGGGCGGGGCCTGGGACATGGTTTGCATGAGAGTGGCAGATGTTTGTGTAGCTTTTCCTGGTTTGGTTTTTGCCATTGCCTTAGCTTCTGTGCTTGGTGGCGGTATTTTAAATGCGGTGCTGGCGCTGACCATTATTTCCTGGCCGAAATATGCAAGATTGGCCAGAGGGCAGGCCTTGGTACAGCTGGCACAGGACTTTGTGAAGGCAGCACGTCTTGATGGTACAACAGGTTTTACATTATTATGGCGTTTTATTTTGCCTAATATTCTTGATACTATGTTAGTTACAGCCTTGCTTGATTTTGGTACCCTGCTTATGGAAATTGCCGGTTTATCTTTTCTGGGCTTGGGAGCTATGCCACCTACTGCAGAGTGGGGAGCTATGCTCAGCAAGGGACGCAGCATGATTCAAACCTCGCCCTGGACTGTTTTAGGACCGGGTATGGCCATCTTCTTTGCTGTGGCAATATTTAATTTGTGGGGCGAAGCTATGCGGGATTATTTTGATCCTAATTTAAAAAGGGGTAGTAAAAATGTTTAACACCGGAAAAAAATTATTAGCTTTCTTACTTTTGGCACTGTGCATCGCCGGTTGTGGTGGTAGTAATAATTCCACATCCAATAGAGAAAAGGTTTTTACCTATGGAACCATAGCCTATGGTCCCCAGCATAATGATGTGGGACTTAATCCTCATGAGGGTTATTCAGGCTGGTCCACAGTACGCTATGGAGTAGGAGAAACTCTTTTTAAATTTGATGATGCCATGGAGCCGAGATATTGGCTGGCTCAAAGCTATGAACAAGTAAATCCTAAAACCGTTAAAATAAAGCTTAAAGATAATATTACCTTCTCCAATGGCAGAAAGCTGGATGCCCAAGCGGTGAAGGAATGCTTGGAGGATTTGATTAAAGTTCATGATAGAGCTCCGGGGGATTTGAAAATAGCCAATATTGAAGCCCAGGGACAGAATATTATCATCACAACCAAGGAACCCTTTCCTGCTCTTCTTAATTACCTCAGCGATCCCTATGCAGCCATTATTGATATGCAGGCGGGTGTTACTGCTGATAAAAAAGTTATTGGTACAGGACCCTTTATTGCAGAAAAAGTCAGTGACAGTGAAATAGAACTAGTTAAAAATACTAAGTACTGGGAAGCTCCTGTTAAGATAGACAGGGTCCGTATAAGGGCCATTCATGACAGTGATACCTTAACCATGGCTTTGCAGTCAGGGGAGCTGGATGCAGCGCAAGGCTTACCCTATAATAGCCTGGCACTTTTTGCTAAGGATAAAAACAACTACAAAATTGTTTCAGAAGATACCTCCAGAACCTTTATGGCAACCATAAACTTTCTTTCTCCTGTTCTGCAGAATTTATATGTGAGACAAGCTATTGCCATGGGTATTGATAAAGCCAATTTCTCTAAGGTTTTGCTTAAAGATAACGGCACCAAAGCTGTAGGGCCATTTCCAACTAGCATGGCCTTTGGAGATTTTAAAGTTGTGGCATCTAAATTTGACCTGACAGGTGCCAGAAAGTTACTGGAAGCTGCAGGCTGGAAGGATACCGATGGAGATGGTTATTTAGATAAGGATGGAGAAAATCTGACCATCAGATGGCTGACCTATCCAGGACGCGCAGAGTTGCCACTATTGGCAGAAGCAGTGCAGGCTACTCTCAAACAGGTAGGTATCAAGGTACTAATTAATTCCACTGCTAATTTTAGGGACTTCTTAAAACGCGGTGAATGGGATATTTATGCTAATGCCATGGTTACAGCACCAACAGGAGATCCTGAGTATTTCTTTACTACCTTGGCTTTGGAAAAATCTGCTCTCAATAGAGGCAAATATGTTAACCCTAAGGTAGATGCTTTAGGTGTTCAGCTTGCCAAAGAGTTTGACAAAAACAAGCGGAATGCTCTGGCAGTACAAATGGAACAACAAATATTGAATGATATAGCTTTTATTTTTGTAGCACATTTGAAAATGCCCTTTGTCATGAAAAAAATCGTGACGGGCTTTAGACCACACGCTGCAGATTATTATGAAATAACAGCGGATTTAGATAAAGATTTCTAAAAGAGGCATATGGAAACACCAAGCTTAGCTTTTGAACATGTTAACTTAACAATAGATGCTAAAACTGTACTGCAAGATGTAAGCTTTACCGTGGCACAGGGAGAAGTACTGGGCATTGTAGGCGAATCAGGAGCAGGAAAAAGTACCCTGCTTAATTTAGCCTTGGGTATTTGTCCGCCCGGAGCAAAGGTAACCGGCAAGGTTTTGTTTCAAGGCCAAAACCTACTTGCTTTACCTGAAGAAGAATTGCGTACCAAGCGAGGCCCGGAAATAGGCATGATCTTTCAGGATGCCAAGGCCTCTTTATGCCCTGTACGCCACATAGGAACACAGCTGGTGGAATATGTTAAGGAACATAAGAAGATAACTAAGGAAGAAATTCTGCAAAGGGCAGAAGCCTTACTCCGCCAAGTTGGTTTTACTAAGCCACAAGAAATTTTGAAGGCGTATGCCTTCGAATTATCCGGTGGCATGAATCAGCGGGTGGGGTTGGTCTTTGGACTGCTGTTGCAGCCTGCTTTATTGTTAGCTGATGAACCAACCAGTGCTTTGGATGAAAAAACCAAGCAGGAGGTTATGACTCTCTTGGCACAATTGCAAGCTAAGGAAGCACGGTCCATGCTTTTGGTATCTCATGATATGCGGATTGTAGGAACCTTGGCTAAGCGTATTATGGTACTAAAGGAAGGGCACATCGTAGAAACAGGTACAAAAGAAAATATTTTTACCAAGCCTCAGGCTCCCTATACGAAGGCCTTGTTAGAAGCCTGCCTGAAGAGAAGGAAATATCGTGGAAACTATCATCAAGATTGATCAGCTGACTAAAATATATAAAAAACAGCATAGCGTTTTTAAGGCCTTGGACAAGGTTAGCTTTCAGTTAGAAACTGGAGAAGTCCTTGGCATTATGGGAGAAAGCGGTTGCGGTAAAACCACCCTGCTGAATATTTTAGCCGGTATGGAAACGGCCAGCAGTGGCAGTGTCTGGCTGAAACAAGGACTTACCATGCATATGGTTTTTCAAAATCCGGTGGCTTCTTTTAATCCACGCATGACTATAGGCAGATCCTTAAGTGAAGGCTTGATTAACAAACAGGTACCTCTGGCTCAAAGAGAGAAAATCTTGCAGGAGCTATTGCAACAATGTGGTTTGGATAATTCCTATCTTACTGCCTATCCTCAGGAATTAAGTGGCGGCCAATGTCAGAGAGCTGCTCTGGTACGTGCGCTTACTTGCTCGCCTCAGGTACTGCTTTGTGATGAAATGACCAGCTCCCTGGATACCATTACTAAAAAGCAAATCCTGGAATTGATGAAAGCCTTGTGCAAGCAGAGGAAAATGAGCGTTATCATAGTTGATCATGATACTGCACTTTTGGCAGAGCTGTGTAGCCGGCTTTTGGTTATGAGAGATGGCTGCCTCATTGATGAAGGCACAGTAGAAGAAATACTACCACATAGTTAAAAGAAAAATCTGACTATTACTTGTAAGGTGTAATATAGCTAACAGTTTTGACTAGCAAAAAAATAATTTACCAAAGTTGGTTGACAATTAGCAAAAATAAAGTAAAATAAAACACGTTAATACATTTTAGTAGATTTTAGGAAGGAGAAACTGAAATGAGTAAGCTGGCTTGTAGTTCTACCATGCTCATGTGCACTATGGCAGCAGTACATCAGATGATGATGTGCTCTTTTCGTCGTGGGCAAATGAATAGGTGTTGATACTATAGGCAAATGAACAGAAATTAGATATTATATTAATTCCGGTTACAGCCATAGGGCTGTTTTTTTTATGACCAAAAGGAGATGGGGCTGAAAAAAGTAGGTTATTGTCAGAGAGCAGGACAAGGCTAATTGGTAATAATGAATAAAAAATAAAAGGAGTGTTAGTGATGAAAAAATCATTGTGTATTTTGGCAAGTTTATTAGTAGCGGCTGGTGTGATTACCGGTTGCGGTGGCAA
>Ga0268357_100966_pt1 | contig 25645 bp, 16 predicted proteins | sample BioMet10_FD_192466 | JGI IMG/M metagenome (GOLD analysis project Ga0268357, IMG submission 192466) | Sewage microbial communities from Oakland, California, United States - Biofuel 10 (Illumina Assembly) | ecosystem: Engineered > Wastewater > Sewage > Unclassified | place: USA: California... | reverse complement strand
CCCGCGACAGGACGCGCGGCCGACCGGCCACGGCAGCAGCCGGCGCGTCCAGGTGTTTCCGCTCTCGGCCGCCGAGCCGGAAGCCCTGAACGCCACGACGGCGAGGCTGGCCGACGCGCTGGCGGAAGGCGCCTCGCCCGAGGCCGCCGCTTGGACCCTGCAACACGGCCGCGAGGCCTTGGCCTACCGCCGCGCCGAGACCGTGTCCGACCTCGGCGTCCTGGCGCGCGTCCTGGCGACGCCGCGCCACGTGCGGGCCCGGCCGGGCAGGCCGGCGGCCTTCCTGTTCACCGGCCAGGGCGGCCAGCACCCCGGCATGCTCGCCGGACTCTACGCAACCGAACCGCTGTTCCGCGCCGGGGCGGATCGCATGCTCGACGCCCTGCGCGAAGGGATTGGCCTCGACCTGCGCGCCTGGCTCGCCCCCGGTGCGGCGCTTGATCCGGCGCTGGCCGCCGCGCTGGAAGACACAACGCTCGTCCAGCCCCTGCTCTTCATCCAGGAAACCTCCCTGGCCGGGCTGTGGCGCGGTCTGAACCTGCGGCCGAGAGCCATGCTCGGCCACAGCATCGGCGAACTTGCCGCGGCCTGTGTCGCCGGGGTCCTCACTCCCGAAGAGGGCGCGCTCTTCGCCGCCAGACGCGGCCGGCTCATGGCCGCGGCGCCTGCCGGGGCCATGCTCGCCGTGGCCCTCGACGAGGACAGCGCCCGGGAGTTCCTGGCCGGCCATCCGGACCTGGACTTGGCTGCGGTCAACGGTCCGAACCAGTGCGTGCTCTCTGGCCCGGTTCCGGCCGTGGACGCGGCCCAAACGCGTTGCGGCGACCTCGGTATCGCCTGCGCTCGACTGGCCGTGGCGCGGGCCTTTCACTCGCGGCTCATGGAGCCTGCGGCCGAGGCGCTGGAGCGGACCTTCTCCGAGTTCTCCCCGCGCGAGCCCGTCCTGCCCTGGCTGTCCAATGTCAGCGGCGACTGGATCACCCCGGAGCAGGCCCGCGCCCCGGCCTACTGGCGGGCGCACGCGTGCCAAACGGTGCGCTTCGCCCCAGCGCTGGAACGGCTGCTGGCCGAACCGGACACGGCCCTGCTGGAGCTTGGCCCGGTGGATACCCTGGCCCGGCTGGCCCGAAGTCATCCTTCGCACCGGCCGGAACAGCCCGTGTTCGCCAGCCAGCCACGCCTGCCGGCAGGCCCTGCGGTCTCGGACGAAGCCGTCGGCGAGGCGCTCGGCCGCACCATTGCGGGACTCTGGGAATGCGGCGTGGACCTGGACTGGGCCGGACTGCACGGGGACACGCCGCCTGTGCGCGTGAACCTGCCGCCCACGGCGTTCCCGCGCCGGCGCTTCTGGCTGGAGCCCCCGGCAGCAGGCGCGACGCCGCAGCCGGACGCCGGCGACTTTATGCCGGTCAAACGGCCGAACCCGGCGGACTGGCTCTACGCCCCGGTCTGGACGCAATGCCTGCCCCCGGCGGGCGGAGACGGGGCCGAGGCGGTCTGCGTGCTCGGCAACGACACGCCGGCCGGGCGAGCGCTGGAAGAATGCCTGCGCGCTGCCGGACGCAGGACCGCTGCCCTCGCCACGGCGGAGACGGTGGACGCCCGACGTCTGGCCAACGCCCTGGCGGCGCTCCCCGGCCCACAGCCCACGCTGTTCCTGGACCCGCGGCCGCTGACGCTCGCGCCCGGCTCCTGCGGCGAGGACGAGGCGCTGGAGACGCTGCTCTTCCGGCCCGTGGAGCTGGCCAAAGCCCTGGCCGACCTCGGCTGGACGGCCTGCCGGCTCGTCACGGCCAGCCTTGGCGGCTGGCGCGTCCTCGGGAGCGAGCCGGCCTGGCCCTGGCCCGGTCTGGCCCTGGCTGCGGCCAAGCTCCTCCCGCTGGAGCATCCGGAACTCTCCTGCGCCGTAGCCGACCTGGACCCGGCCTTGGCCGACGATTGGCCGGCGCTCGCCGACAGCCTCCTGCGCGCGGCGCAGACGCCCGCTCCCGCCGAACCCTGGCGCGAACCGCTCACGGCTTGGCGCAACGGCAAGGCCTGGCGGCGGGACTACGCCCAACTGGCCGCATCGTCCCCGGCTCCGGAGAGCCCGTCCCTGAGGCGCGGCGGCGTCTACCTGATAACCGGCGGCCTGGGCGGCGTGGGTCTGACCCTGGCCCGGTACCTGGCCGAACGCCTGCAGGCCCGGCTGATCCTGCTCTCCCGCCGGCCGGCCCCACAACGCGAGGACTGGGCGGCTCTCGCTGCGGGCCAGGATCCGACGCTTGCGCATCAGGGCGGCGAACTCGCCGCCATCGCGGCGGCCGCCACGACGCTGCGGCTGGTCCAGGCGGACGTGGCCGACCCTGATGGTCTCGTCGCGGCCCTCGACGCGGCCCGCGCGGAACTGGGGCCAATCAACGGCTGCCTGCACTGCGCCGGACTGGCCGACTATGCGGGCCTGGCGCAACGCCGCGGCCGCAGCGACACCCTGGAGGTTCTAAGGCCCAAGGTCCGGGGCTCACTCACCCTGATCGACGCACTGGGCGATGATCCGTTGGACTTCCTGCTGCTGTTCTCGTCGCTTGGCGACATCCTGTTCCCGACCAAATTCGGCCAGATCGGCTACGCCGCGGCCTGCGAGTTCCAGGACTCTCTGGCCGAGGCCCTGCACGAGCCGGGCGCGGGAGGACCGCGCGTGCTTGCCGTCAACTGGGACGACTGGACCGGAGCCGGCATGTCCGTGAACGCGGAGGAGCATTTGCGCAAAATGCTCGGCCATGCGCCGGAACCGCTCGTCGGCCTTGACGCAGCCGAGGGCGGCGCGGCCCTGGAGCTTGTCCTGCACACCGCAAAGACTCGGGATCTGCCGCGCATGGCCGTCTGCGTGCGCGACCTGGACCCCCTGCGCCACCACCTGCCGGAACGGACGCCCCCAGCCGGAGGCGTGCTCTTGCCGCGGCCGGACCTGGGCACGCAGCCGGTTCCGCCGGCCGATTCCGCCGAAGCCGAGCTGGCCGCTCTGTGGGCCGAGGCCCTGGGTTTGGAGACTGTGGGCGTGGAGGACGACTTTCTGGCCCTGGGCGGCCATTCCCTGCTGGCCATCTCCCTGTGCAGCAGAATCACTGCCGCCTTCGGAACGCCCTTCCCGCCGGGCAGGCTGCTGGCCGAGGCAACGGTGCGCCGATGCGCCGCGCATTTGCAGGCGGCCCGGGCGGCGCGGCAGGGCGCTTCAGACGCCGACGGCCCGTCCGCGCCCCGCCTGACGGTTTTACGCCAGGGCGAGGCCGACACGCCGCCGCTGTTCCTGCTCCACGCCTCAGATGGCGACTCCCTGAGCTACATCCACCTGGCGGGCCTGCTTCCGCGCGAGCTGCCCCTCATCTGCCTGGCCTCTCCGGGTCTCGATGACCCGGTCGCGCCCCTGCCCGACAGCCTGGAGGACATGGCTGCGATCTACCTGCGCGCTATGCGCGCGCGTCAGCCACGCGGCCCCTACCGCCTGGCCGGGCTGTCCATGGGCGGCGTGCTGGCCTTCGAGATGACCCGGCAGCTCGCGGAAGCCGGCGAGGAGATATTGCCGCCATTGTTGCTCGACGCCTATTGTCCAGCCGGCTCCGGCATGAACAGGGGATGCAACCTGGACGTCGATGAACTTTTGTCCGGCCAGGGCGTCCCGGAGGACTGCGCCGAACTCATGCACCCGCGGGACCCGGCGCGGCGGCGGGTCGTTGCGGCCAACCTGCGCGCTCTCTACGCCTATCGGCCCGGTCCCCTGGCGGTTCCTGTCGTGCTCATCAAGGCTGCGGAGCAGTCTCTGAACGTCAGCGCCACGCCGGACCTCGGCTGGGAAGCCTTTTGCACGGCCGGGCTGGAGATCGCCATCGCGCCGGGCGACCACTTCACCGTGATGCGGCCGCCCAACGTGGCCGAAACCGCCCGCGCCATGCTCGCGGCGCTGGCCCGAACGGCGCGGAAAACACCCGCTGGCGATTCGTGAGCGTGGCGTCCCAGGAGCCGGAACGACACAAATCCGTCGACCTGCCCAGCCTCCCGTAACCTGATCCGTCCAAAGCGAGATTTTTCGGAACCATGCGGACGGGACTCGTTGGAGTCCATTCGCCACGCTTCAGCGTTTTCCGCGCCGCAACCAGCGGCAAGGGGCAAACCGGCTCCGGACGCTCGGTCGAAAATTTGCCGTTGCAACTGCAGGCCTCGGGCTACAACGGTGCCGTCACGATCGTCCCCCCCTGCACGTGGACATGCCCATGCGCCGTCCAACGACGCCCGCGGTCTCAAGAAACCAAGGCGCTTTGACGCCGGAAACATGATTAGGGCTGCCTGGCCGGACGCCGAAACAAACCCATGAGAAGCGCCCGGGGCCGCAAACGAAAAAGGCGGTCTGGATTGCTCCGGACCGCCTGTAATTTGCTGGCGTCCCCAAGGGGACTTGCCCCCCTGCTGCCGGCGTGAGAGGCCAGTGTCGCCTCTATGTCACCCTACCATCCCTTTGATATTACACGTGCATCAGGAGCATCAAAGGCATCAAAAGCACCACGAACTGTGTCCTGGTTGTGTCCAGACTTGACCTATCGCCTGTCGCAAGCTCACGCGAGATTGAACGCCCACCTGATATAAATCTTAAAAAGTGGTTCACGGAATCTATATTTGTTGCCTTCGCGGTCAATGTACTCTCGTTCTAGTAAAGGACTAAACGAGCCTAAAATTTTTCGTATACCAAACGAAGGCAATTTCTTTTCAATATCCGCGATGGTTACTGAATCTTCACTAAAAGATGCAAGTGTTTGCAGAAGTTGTAGTGATGGACTAGTAGACTCTTCGGTGAGGCGATTATGAAACTCTTGCTCTTTAATTCGGGTCGTAATAATTCGCTTTGCTTCGTCAACATCATTAATGCTAATCGTTTTGCGTGTTGCATTGTCAAAAGCATAATAGCCAAGCTGATGAACTGGGTGTGGGAATCGGTTTGAAAGCTGACAAATTAATGTAGATGCATCGGGAGAGATAGTATAACCGGAGCCTTGTAAAGATAAAGAGAGCATTTCGTGGATTTCAGAATTTTTGAATTGTGTGAGCTGGATTGGTTCAAAAAGTCGAGCCGATGAAGGGTGTTGTGCCAAAAAGTTTGTATAGGCTCCAGCGACTCCACAAAGGACAAAGATAAAATGCACTTGTGTGCCAACATGAGCCGCTTCTGTGACAGACTTGATAAATGTAACAAGATCTACATTTGAGTCGAGGGTGTCAATCTCGTCAACGAAAAATGTAATGCCACTGCAAGCGTGAGCGCCATCCTTAAACAGGTTAGAAATGCACATCCTAAATGTCGAAGCCAACTCACTGTCGCTTTTATTTGTTTCGACACGGTCTACGGACACACAACTGTCGCCAATGCTATGCGATACTGCTTTTCGTTGTTCAAAAGGTAGCCGTTCGCCTGTCAATTTAAAATGTAGAATTGAAAGCAAATTGTTTACAATAACCTGAAGAGAGTCATCCTTTTGGCAGCTATAATCACATGTAAGGAAATTATTGCGAAAGTTTGTAATGCTGATTCCAAGCTTGTCTAATAAGTCCGTTTTTCCTTCATTGACTAATGTTATTTGCCGAGCAAATGAACTTTTTCCAATGCCACGTGGCCCAAAAACCAACACGTTTGACTTGTTGTGAAGCGCCTTAATCGCAAGTATAGTTTCTTGACGCCTTCCAGCAAATTTCCGTGGGTTTAATATAGGCTTTTGTGGGGAAAATGGATTGTCTCTTATCTCTGTTTCAGTGTCGTTATTCTGCTGTTCATTTGCTATGACGACAAGCTCATACGCTTGCACACCTTTTGCTGTAACGACGGGCGTAAATTCTACATGTTGTCCTGCACATAGCGCTTTGTACCCATCCATCTCTATGTTGCTGATGTGTATGAAGTAGTCGATTCCGTCTTCGCCAATGACAAAGCCATATCCATTGAAGTCACTGTACCTTTTAACTTTGCCTTTGATTCGCATGCTCTGTTCCACTGCACAATTATTTGATTATTGAAAGTAGGCCGCTAGTGGCTCCGCCTAAAATCGCCGCAACCGTCGGGTTCGATATGAACTTTCGAAGCTGGTCAAGTGCACCTGACCTTTCTGCTTCCGATGCCGTGCTCTTTCCTATTGCTTCAACCATTCCTTGTATCGACTGCTCGAACAGCACAAAGTTCAATGCTTGGACATTCTCATCGCCTATGATGATGTTGCTTGAATTGCTTATGTTGATTGACTGGCCGCTAATTGTTTTGTTTTTGTGCTCTTCTCGTATTAACGTGATTGAATAGTGATCTGGAATGCCACCCAACCCTTTCTGGAAATGGCAATCATCTACAATATACCTCTCCGTGCTTCCGCCAGGGATGTGCCGCACAACTTTGTCGCCGATACTTACATTTATCGTCTTGTCAAATACTGTCACTTTATTCCGTGACATGATTCCTTTCATAGGCTCGCTTTGTACACCTTGCCCATCAATAATATGAAACTCATCATGCGGGAAGCTAGAAAAAGGATTCACGGCATCTCCTTTTGGTTGAACACCGGTTTGCCTAATTCAACTCTTGTGTCCGCCCTCTAATTTATTATTTTTCAATATATATACAAGCCGATGCCGCACTTGGCAACATGTTTTTGGCTCCGCTTTTTGGCGTATTACCGTGGCACATGCCGGCATCAGAAACCTTGCCTAAATACTGGAAACTTCTTCACGCGATGTGCCACCATCCTCTGTTGTGCAGAAAACGACAGCGAGAAAGGTGGTCGCCGTGGGGCTCCCCCTCGTCCATTTCGAAGAATTCACGCGGCATTTCGAGCTGTATCCCGGGGGGATTCTCGTCAAGGCGGCCAAGGATGCCCCGGCCCATCGCGTGCCGTCGGCGCAGATTGCGGAATATCCGTACATCGTTCTCAATCCCGGCCCGTATGCTTGGGTGCATGTCGATGTTGACCTGCAGCACCTGCCGGATCCGGGACCTGGCGAAACCCCGGCGCTGACTCTTCGTCGTGCGGCATTCGGCCCCGCCGTGTACGACGATCTGAACTTGCCGCCCCGCGTCTTTGCGCTATTTCCATGATGTCCGCCGCCGCCTCGTTCGTGCCGTTGGCGGTGACCGCGCGTGCGGGATACAAAACATCGCGGCGAAGAATCCCTTTTTCCCCGGCAACACTGCCGTGCGGTACGCAAGTGGCCCATGCACACTCGCAGACCTGCGCCTGGAGCCTGCCCCCGAAGACGCCCCGCTTTGGCGCACCCTCGAATACGCCGAGGGCACGCGGTACAGCGCCAGACTGCGCGCGGAGAAGTGCGCGGAGGCGATTGCCGTTGCGCTTGACGCCCTCGCGTTGGCCGGCCGGAAACTCACCGGCCAGGCAATCGCGGACGCTGTAGGTGTGGGCATTCGCACCGTGCGGCGATTGCTCACCATCCAAGACGGCTGTGTCGCCTGGAAGAAAGAACGCCGACCCAAATCCGTGGGGTGAGTCAAGTGATCGCCGGTTAACAGGATATCACGCTGTTTTTGGGGCGCTGGCGCTGGGGTGAGATCCAGGGCTGTAGCATCATGCCCTTTGTCTGCCGGCCCCAGGCAGTGGGCAAGGATGAAGAATCCCTCCACGCGGTCGTCTTCGTCGAAGGGGATATGCACCCAGCGCCAGACATCGGTTCATTAGCTGCCCTCGACGCCCCCCCTGCCTTGCGCTCGTTCGGATCACCGGAAGCGTCTCGAGGACTCAGTTCAGCGTGTCTTTTCTGATTTTGCCGCCTTCCTCTCCTTCACGAACCGCTCGGAACCAACATCGTACACGTATCCGGTGTCCAGCGTGGTGATGGACATGCCGTCCAAGCCGACGGTGACAAGATGCCGGGCGGAACGCTGCACCAGTTCGCCGTGGTTGCCGGGCACAAGGTAATCCGCGAACATTTCCAGCGCAAAGCGGTCGTTGGGCTTGCCCGCGATTGTTCCGGGCAACAGTTGCCGCGCCCTCCAGCCAGAGGGTCGCATGGGCAGGAAGTATACGGCTTCTTTCGCCGGTGCGGCCGAGGAGGAGATGACCAGAAGATGCGACTCCAGCAACACATCCCACGGCTTGAGAATGACCGGGCGTTTTTTGGGGGGATCAATTTCGCCCTGGACCATTTCATAGGACCGCAGAGTCATGCCAGGGAGCCGGAAGGTCTTTTGTGCGTCCAGGCGAGTGATCAGACGCAGCGACTCGTTCATGGGCAGTTCTTCCAAGGGCTGCGACTCCCCCAACTGAGCGTGCTCCTGGGTTGGCTCCACTCTTCGGAGTTGGGCTGGTCGGACCGTCAGATCAATTTCCATGAGGTCCACCTGCATGCGCCCGCCCGGAATGACCGTCCGGCGCTGCACCCGGTAACGCGCCGGGTTCGCCACGGTCACGTTTGGTTTGTAGCCGGGAACGGGACCGAACAACGCCCAGCCTGCGGCCAAGGGACCTTTCCAAAGATGCGCGGGCGAACGCCGATCGATGATGTCTTCCACGAGCCCGACGTACAATCGCTCGCCAGACCCGTTCGGCTCCGGCACGGAGAAAATGCTCACCTGGGCTTCGTAAGGACCAAGCATTCGCGTTTGAAGAGTGCCGGAGCTGACAATATGAATGGCGAGCGGGTCAACCAGGGAGAACGGCTGTTCCTGCGGAGGTTGGGCCAGCGCCGGTTGCGCAAGGCTGACCAGGAGAAGGAAAATCGCCAGGATTCGAAGCAGCTGTCGGCTCCTCGCTTCATCTGCGGAATACGTTGATGTGGTAATGGTCCTCGTGCTCCTTGAGCAATTTGGCATCACGGATTGGTCTCCATACCCGGCCATCCTTGTTCCATCCGCCACCCGGCCCGATGAACTGGTTGACGTCGGGGTTCTCTTTCGCCCACTCTTCCAGGTTCCTTGCGGCTTCGCGGGCCCTGTCCGCCCCGGGCGCGTTGGAGGATTCCAAGCCAGCCACGGGTATCCCGTTGATCCGGCTGATGTCCACCGCCCGGCCATCGGCATGGGGGGCAGTCCCGGGCTTCTGCTACTTCCCGGCGGCCTTACTTTTGGGCCTGGCCTTTGGCTTCTCCCGCTCCCAGGACTCGTTGCCGCCATCATACACCAGCCCCATCTCCATGGGCGTGATGAACAACCCGCTGAAGCCCACGCTGACGCGGTGCCGCGCGCCAAGCGACATGAGTTCGCCGTGCTCGTTGGGCACGAGGTACTGAGCCACCATCTGCACCACGAAGTTCGCACGCTCCATGTCCCCGCCCGGAATGAACAGCGCCTTCTCCAAGGTCCAGCCAGAGGGCCGCATGGGCAGGAAGAACACGTGGTTCTTGTCCGGGTTCTTGTTCAGGGACACCACCAGCAGATGCGAGTCCATGGAGTACTGCCAGGGCTTAACTACGGGGGGGCGCTTTCTCGGGGGGTCGGCATACCCCTGGTACAGGCTGTAGGACCGCAACGACTGCTTGCCGCCGAAGAAGCATTTCTGCTCACCCAAACGGACCAGGAGCCGCAGGGAGTCGTTCATGGGCACTTCTTCCAGGGGTTGCGAGCCCAGCTGCCTTGTCCGGCCGGACTGCGTGTCCAGCAGGCGCAACTGGGCCGGCTTGGCTTCCAGGTCGATCTCCATGAGCGAAGTCCGCTGGCCGCTCCGGTTTAGGGCGTCAGTGCGTTCGACGCGGTAGCGCGCGGGATTCGGGACACTGAGCAAGGGTTTGTGCTCTGGCACCGGCCCGAGCTTCGCCCACCGGACAGCCACCGGGCCACGCCAGAGATGGGCCGGCGAGCGGCGGTCATGGATGTCGTCCACAAACCCCACATACAGGCGGTGGCCGCTTCCATCCGGCTCCGGCACGGAGAAAACGCTGATCCAGGCATAATATGGGCCGAGCAGCCTGGCTTCCTGGGCGCAGGTGCTGACGATGCGCCGGGCCAGGGGCTCCTCCATGGCATAGGGCTCCTCCCACTGGGCCTGCGCCGGGGCGGCGAGGCTGACAAGGACGATGAGCAACACGAGGATGCGGGTCATGCAGGGCCTCTCTTTCTCATTTGCGGTACACATTGATGTGAATGTGGTCCTTGTGGCCATCGAGCAGCATCTTTTGCTTTGCGGGGTCCATGGGGGTGGGATACCCGTCGGCATCCTTGTTCCATCCGCCTTTGGGCCCGATGAATTGGTTGACGTTGGGATCACCCTTCGCCCAGGCTTCCAGGTTCCTTGCGGCTTCGCGGGCCCTGTCCGCCCCGGGCGCGTTGGAGGATTCCAAGCCAGCCACGGGTATCCCGTTGATCCGGCTGATGTCCACCGCCCGGCCATCGGCATGGGGATCGCCAGCGCCCAAGGGCTCACGCCTGCCACTGCTGATCAAAACGGAATCCAGCTGCGAAACATCCCGGCGCATGCTTTGCACCGCGCCCTGCATTTGCGGCTTGAGCCCATGCTCTTCCTCGGCATTCTTCCAAGCCACTGTCGTGGGAACCTTCTTGGCCTCTTCGTCTCGCTGCTGTACCGGCCCACGCCATTCTGAAGGCTTCGTCACCTTCCCGCGCACCTCGCTGCCGCCAGAGACGCCGCCAGAAACACCACCTTGCCCCGCAGTCCCGAGATACCGCCCATGTCCGTCGTAGGGCTGCTCTTCGCCGCCTCCGCCGGGCTTCATGCCGATGCCCGGCCCCATGTTCATTCCGGCGGCGGCGTGCTTGCCGTCCTCGCTCACCCAGGTCCAAACCCGCTTGTCCGTACTGCGTGTTTCCATAACGCACCTCCTGAGGTCTTTCAACGGAGTATAGCATGGGCTTTATATCGCATGCGAAAATCACCCGTTATTGGACGGTAAAAGGACAAAAACACCCTATTGACAGGGCACGCTGGAGGCAGAAGTCTGGTGCGGCAACCGAACTGGTTTCACCGCACTACACGCTGGCTGGGGGCTGGAGGCTTCCTGGGACGGGGCTTTTTTGTGCTGTCGGGCGGTGACGCTGAAGCCAGCAATGCCGCTTTGCGGTTTGTTTCCGCCCGGGAAACAAACCGCAGGTACGCGTGACATGCAATGAGAGGCCCGAGCTGAAGGACCTTGCGACTTTTAATAGCCGAATTTTTCCACGTGGGCCTCTGGCGGGCTATTAGACACCTCGACGGGGCCTGTTTTCCGGACCCTCTTCCGAGGCGACCCGGGAGGCCCCCTGTCAATTTTCTGGGCCTGGCCGCAGATTTGCCTGGCCGATTGATTCCCGCCCCCCGGGCATGGCCTCCGACAAATTACGCCCAGGGGCAACTTTTTCTGCCGGTGCTCTTGAGATCTTCGAAACCGCGATCATATGCTTTCCCTTGCAGAGAGGTCCCCCCCGTTTGCGGCGGGGGGCGCACTCCGAATCGGTCATCCTCCGAATTGACCGGCAGAGAGGAAAAGGCATGCTGGACGTGCCCGCGCCCCCGCCCCCAATTCCTTCAAGTCCTGCTCCTTTGGCGCAGGCGTAGAGCGGTCTTCCCGCCCGCTCGCGACTCGGTGGCTTCACACCTGGTCTTGCGTTCACGAGACGAACGCCGGGATGCGTCGGTTTCCGACAAGATTTACCGGAGGCGCAATGGGAAGAACACTTGGCAGTCAAATTAAGGGGGTGTGGGCCTCAAGTGGCATTCTCCGGGTCGGAGCAAGCCGATTCCGGTCAAAGGTTGCCGCACGAGACACCATTCATGGCGAGGGGCACGGGGCCACTTCCGCCAGGATTGCCGAGCACACCCCGGTGACGAGCTATCACACATACGACGCCTACAAGCAGTTTCCACGGAGTTCGCGGCCTTCGTCGAAGGTATGGGCGTGCGGCATGTTCGGGACATCCGCCCCGAGCACGCCGAGGCGTTCATGCTGGCGAAGCTTGAAGAAGGCCTGTCCTGCAACACATTGCGCACTTCTTCGGCGGCGCTTGGCAAGCTCGACGTCGCCCTTTCCCTGGCCCCGCGCGCCATGCGGATTCCGGAAGAGGCACGCCTTTCCGCCGGTGTCGCGATCGTGAGACCTGGCTACAACGCCACTTCTCCTCGTCTTGACCAGTTCCGCCGGGCGTACGTGAACCCCGAAGGCGTCGTTGACCAGGTCGAGCAGCCACTTCATCGCCTCGCGGCCAGCCTACAACTGCACGGGGGCTTCCGGGTCTCCGAAGTGATGGGAATGACGAAGAAGAGCCTCAAAGGGGTTGCCATTGACCCCGTGACGGGCCGGGAAAGCGGCGTGGTAGAGGTCCAGGGCAAGGGCGGATACGTGCGGTGCCAGTATGTCCCCAAAGCCGACCATGACGCCTTGAAGGCGCATCTGGACGCGAACGGGGGCAGGATGGGGCTCGTATACAAGCCATACTTGCGCGGGCTCCACAAGGCCTGTTCCGAAATGGGTGAGGCATGGAGCGGGACGCATGCCCTGCGGCACAATTACGTGCAGGCGTTCGCGGGGGAAGCCCATGCTCGCGGGCTTGATGATGAGGCCGTTGCGCGCGAGGCGATGGAGAGAGTCGGGCACCACCGTGCCAGTGAACTCTCTGCGTATACAAGAATCTAAAATAGCAGTTGATTATTTGTGGTACGTAGTGCATCAAAGAGGCAGTATCGACAATGTGGGTAGGCACTCACGGCAATATCCATCCAACACTCAAGTAGGAGAACTTGCATGGCCACAACCGTCATGATGAGGCATCCAGCAACAGGCTTGGTGAAAAAAGGGTTTTACGGGTTTAGCTGGACGACGTGGTTCTTCAGCGGGATTCCGGCCATCATGCGTGACGACTGGCTCACCGGTGGCATTTTGCTCCTTATTGGATGGACAACAGGAACAATTGCGAGTTTCATATGGGCCTTCCTGTACAATAAAAAATACACGCTAAAGCTTATCGAGAAAGGGTACGTGTTCGCCGATTCGCCACAGGCGGTGAGCGCAGCGCAAGCGGCCCTGGGTATTGGTGAAAATGTCGGCATCGAAAAAGGGGGAGCGGATGGACAACAATCCCCCCCCTCGCAACCAACTTACCAAACTACCAGCCAAGGGCAGTATGCCCAAGACCCTACGACAAAGTTTAACTGGGTGGCGTTTTGGTTTGGTCCGTTCTACTATGCGGGGTATGGGAAATTTCTAAAAGGTTTGGTGTTTGTGCTGCTGATGGCATTGCCACCAGCGGGGATTGTCATAGCAATATACGCTGGGAAAAAGGCGAACAAAGAACTGCCTGTCGGGAATGTTCCATTTAAATGGGGCCCTGCTATTGGGTTACTCTGTATAGCCATGATTTATGGGGGCCTTCTCTCTGTAGCAGAAGAGCATATCAAGGAAAAAGAGGCTTTGAAATCTTCGAGTATTGTCCAGCAAGAGCCGCAGACGCCTAAGAACGTTGTCGTCGAACCCAAGGTTGTTCAGCAAGAGACAGTTATTGCTACAAAGGTTGAGAAGAGAAAGGCTTCAGACTCAGTGGTCACGTCCGTCAAGGTGGTGTAAATTCCGTTGGCCCTGAGGGTGGAAATCCTTACGCCGCTCGGGGTGGAATTTCCAGCAAGCTGTTTGCGTTGAGTTCAGGTGTTGATTCCGCCATGGCCTCTACCTGCATGTAGCGGTGCTGGAGCTGCCACTCGTCGTTCTGCTCCAGCAGCACCGCCCCGATGAGCCGTATGATGGACGCTTCGTTGGGGAAGATGCCCACCACGTCGGATCTGCGTTTAACTTCCTTATTCAAGCGCTCCAGCGGGTTCACGCTGTGCAGCTTCACCCGGTGCTGGGATGGGAAGCCCATGAACGCCAGCACGTCGTGTTCGCTCTCGTCCATGTGCCCCGCCAGCTTGGGCCAGCGGTTGCGAAGCTGGTCAGCCACGTGCCGCCAGGTCTGGCTGGCGCTTTCCGCATCGGGCTGGAGGAAGGCCTGGCGCATAGCGGCGGCGACCATGGTCTGCTGGCCCTTGGGCACGTAGGCCAGGCCGTTGCGCATCCAGTGCACCCGGCAACGCTGCCATGTAGCCCCCATGACTTTGGTGATGGCCGCCTTCAGGCCTTCGTGGGCGTCCGAGATGACCAGTTTCACACCCTTAAGACCACGGCGCAGCAGGCTCCTGAGAAAACCCGACCAGAATGGCTCAGCCTCGCTGGGGCCGATGTGCAAGCCGACGATCTCCCGCCTGCCTTCGGTGTTTACCGCCACAGCAATTATGGCCGCGACACTGACCACCCGGCCTCCTTCACGCAACTTAAGGTATGTGGCGTCAAGCCACACATAGGGCCAATCGCCCTCAAGAGGCCGTGAAAGAAAGACGTTGACCCGTTCGTCAATGTCTTTGCACAGCTTGGACACCTGCGACTTGCTGATGCCGTTGAGCCCCATGGCCTGCACCAAGTCATCCACCCGCCGCGTGGACACGCCGTTTATCCAGGCCTCCTGAATAACTGCCACCAGAGCCCGCTCGCTGGTCTTGCGCGGCTCCAGAAACGGCGGGAAGTAGCTCCCCTGGCGCAGCTTCGGGATGCGTAGCTGGAGCTGGCCTACCCGCGTATCCAGCGTCCTGTCCCGGTAGCCGTTGCGGTAGTTGAGGCGGTCCATGTTGCGCTCATGGCGACCGGCGCCGATGACGCCATCGACATCAGCTTCCATGAGCAGCTGCAACACAGATTCCGCTACAGTCCGCAAAAAATCCCCTTCGCCAGCCTTTTGCAAAAGCTCCATCAATGGCATCCTGGAATCGGTCATCGTGGCCTCCTTGGGTGTTGGTGTTGCTTCGTAACTCCACCATACAACCAAACGGCCCGATGACCACCTCCGCCGAGTCACCCAGGGGGAGAGGGGTACCCCTCTCCCCCTGGGCAACCTCAGAATTTACACCACGTCCGTGGACTCTAACGACTCAGTTGGCTCAGCAAGCGTGTTTGCATCATCCACTGTCGCCCCAACAACAAAGTATAATTATGAGCCTCGCAATATTGTTGATGGGAATATCAACACTGCTTGGTGCGCACATGGAGGGGCAGGCAACTGGGTTGAAATACAATTCCCAGAGGAAGTGGATGCTGAAAGCATGTACATTGTCACCGGATACGGGGCCAATAGCTCATCTTTTTTGAGGAATAACAGGATTAAGTCGGCGAAGATTGAGCTGGGCAGTGGCAAGTCCTTCACTGCGAACTTCCTAGACCAGCCGGAAGCGCAAGAGGTCCGCATTAACGAGGCTACAAAGTCTGTCCGGGTAACCATCCTAAGTGTGTATCCCGGCAACAAAGACAACGACTCTTGCATTAGCGAGATTTCATTCAGCAGATAACAAGAGACTTTATTTGCAGAGGCCCTGGGGGGGGGGCGACCGGAGCCGGTCGTTCCCCCTTTTCCGTCCCCGTAATTGGTTGGAAATGCGGTTGGAATCTGATTTTTGGTCGACAAAAAAGGCGGCCAGGATTTCTCCTAACCGCCTGTTTTTGTTGTGGCGTCCCCAAGGGGGTTCGAACCCCTGTTGCCGGCGTGAGAGGCCAGTGTCCTGGGCCGCTAGACGATGGGGACGGACAAAGCTTTGGTGGGCCGTGAAGGACTCGAACCTTCGACTCTATCATTAAAAGTGATATACTCTACCAACTGAGTTAACGGCCCCCGAAGGAAGGCCCTTCTATCCAGCGCGAAGGCGGCTGTCAACATTTTTTTCAGGAATCTCCGCCACCGTTGCGCGCAGGTGCAAAAAACGCCGAACCGCGCTACGGTGATTGCGTGAGTCCGCCAGCAAAACCAAAGGCCCCGGGCGTCCGCCGCAGGGTCACCAAGAAGCCCCGGCAGCCCGCCCTGCGGCCCCGGGACGCCCGCTTCCGCTTCCTAGTGGAGCACTCCCGCGACATCTTCTTCTCCATGCGCCTGCCCGAGGGCCAGTACGAGTACGTCAGCTCCGGCGTCACCGAGCTGCACGGCGTCACCCCGCAGCAGCTCTACGACGACCCGGAGCTGTTCTGGACCTTCATCGCCCCGGCCTGGCGCGACCGGATGCGCGCCTGGGCCGCGGACATCCGCCGCGGCGTTCTGCGCGAGAAGTACGAATTCGAGGTCATCGACCGCTACGGCCGCCTGCGCTGGATCGAGCAGCGCACCGTGCTCGTGGAGCGGCCCGACGGGCGCGGCTCCGTCCTCCAGGGCGTGGCCTCGGACCGCACCGAGGAGCACGCGGCGGCGCTGGCCCTGCGCGAGAACATGGAGCGCTACCGCCAGCTCGCCGAGGCCTGGCCCGAGCAGGTCATGCTCACCATGAACATGGACACCGGCCGCCACGAGTACGTCAGCCCGAGCATGGAGCGCGTGCTGGGCTACCGGCCAGAGGAATTCTACGCCGATCCGGGCCTGGGCCTGGCCGTAGTGGCCCCGCGGTGGCGGGAGCAGGCGCGGGTCTGGCTGGAGGAGATCAAGGCCGGATTCCTGCGGCCGTTCTACGAATTCGAACTCGTGCGCCGCGACGGCGCGCAGCGCTGGGTCTACCAGGTGGGCGCGCTGCTCCCGCGCGAACCCGGCGGCGACCGGCGCGTGCAGTTCACCTTCCACGACGTCACCGACGCGCGCCAGGACCGCCGCCAGCTGGAGCTGAGCGAGGCGCTCTTCCGCCAACTCGCCGAGGACTGGAGCGAACAGGTGCTCATGCGCATCGACCTGTCCACCGGCCGCCACGAGTACGTCAGCCCGAGCATCACCCGGGTGTTCGGCTTCACGCCGGAGGAGTTCGCCCACGAGGACAGCCGCGCGGCCCTGGCCGTGGCCCCCGAATGGCGCGAGACCGTGGCCCGCTGGATGCGGGAGGCGGCCGCAGGCGGCCTTGCGCCGGAGTACGAATACGAGATCATCGACGCCTGGGGCCGGCGGCGCTGGGTCTACCAGCGCGGGGTGCTCCTGCGCGGCGGCGACGGACGGCCCCTCGCCGCCCAGTTCGTGCTCTTCGACAACACCGAGCGCAAGCGTCTGGAGCAGGCGCTGGAGAACTCGCGGACCTTCCTCGACTGCGTCATCGAACAGAGCCCGGTGGCCCTGCTGATCACCGACGCCGAGGGCACGCTCATCCGCATCAACCAGGCCCTGCGCGATCGCGTCCAGGTCACGGACGAGCAGGCGGCGGGCCGCTACAACATCTTCAACGACGTCCAGATCGCGGAGCAGGGACTGCTGCCGCTCATCCGCAAGGTGCACGAGCACGGCGGCGTGGAGCGCTTCACCCTGGACTACGACATCGGCCGCGTCGAGAGTCTTGCGCCGCGGCCGCAGCACCGGCGCATCCTGGACGTGACCATCGGCGCGGTGCAGGATGCCGCCGGCCGCACCACCAACCTGATCCTCCAGCACATGGACATCACCGAGCAACGCCGGGCCCAGGAGGAGCTTGCGCGCAAGGACGCCATGCTCTCGGCCATGCTGCGCAACATGCCCTTCGACTTCTGGGCGCGCGACACCGAGCTCCGGTCGATCATGCAGAGCGACGCGAGCATCCGCCTCTGGGGCGACCTGGCCGCAGGCGACGAGGACTTCGTGCCGCAGGAGACGCGGACCGTCTGGCGCGAGACCGACCGCAAGGTCATGGAGCAAAGCCCCGTGGAGGAGGAGCGCACCCTGCGCCTGCCCACGGGCGAGCTGCGCACCTTCCAGAGCGTGGTGGCGCTGATCAGGGAGGGCGAGAACACCCTCGGGCTGCTCGGCGTCAACGTCGACATCACCGCGCGCAAGGCCGCCGAGGAGGCCCTGCGCGAGAGCACCGCGCGCTACGACGAGCTGACCCGGCGCATCCCCGTGGGCGTCTATCTCTTCAGCCTGCGCGACGGCGAGACGCGCTTCGAATACGTGAGCCCCCGGCTCTGCGGGATGCTCGGCCTCCGGGAGGCGGACTTCGCCGCGGGGCTGCGGCCCTTCCGCCCGGCCGTGCATCCGGAGGACTACCCGGACATGCTCCGCGCCGGCCAGGAGTCCCTGGCCGCGGCGGCGGCCTTCCGTTGGGAGGGCCGCTTCCTGGTGCGCGGGGAGGAGCGCTGGGTCAGCATCGAGGCCGAACCCGCGCCCATGCCCGGCGGCACGCGCTGGAGCGGCGTGGTCTCGGACATCACCGCCCGCAAGCAGGCCGAGCAGGCCCTTCTGCGCAGCGAACGGCGCTTCGCCGCGCTGATCCGCAACTCCTTCGACACCATCAACATCCTCGACGCCGACGGCCGGCAGGTCTTCGTCAGCGACGCGGTCCAGCGCATCCTGGGCTTCACCGCGGCCGAGCTGACCGACATCCCGGTCATCGAGACCATGATCCACCCCGACGACCGGGCGCGCGTGCGCGAGAGCTTCACCCGGGCCATCCGGGAGGGCACGGCCTGGGTCCAATACCGCCACCGCCACAAGGACGGCGCCTGGGTCCACCTGGAGGCCTGGGGCACGAACCAGCTGGACAACCCGGACATCGGCGGCGTGGTGGTCAACGTCCGCGACGTCACCGACCGCCTGCGCGTCGAGGAGGCCCTGGCCAGGAGCAGCCGGCTCTGGCGCAGGCTGCTGGACTCCATGCACGAGGGCGTCTGGGCCTTTGACGAGAATCAGCGCACCATCTTCGTCAACGGCCGCCTGGCGGCCATGACCGGCTACAGCCTGGGCGAACTCGACGGCATGGTCTTCTCGGACATGCTCGACGAGGCGCAGGCCAGAATCGTGCGCGAGCGCATGCAGGCGCGGCGCATGCGCATCGCCGGGGCCATGGACTACCAGCTGCGCCGCAAGGACGGCAGCCTGTTCGCGGCCCACGTGTCCTCCGCGCCGATCCTGGACGAAACCGGCGCGTACGAAGGGCTGGTGTGCAGCGTGACGGACCTCACCGAGCACAAGCGCATGGAGGGGCAGCTGCGGCGCAACCAGGCCCGCTTCGCTGCGCTCTACGAGCTTTCGCGCCTGTCCGCGGCCACGGAGGAGCAGCTCGCGGCCTATACCCTGCGCCAGGCCCTGCGCCTCACGGAAAGCGCCGCGGGCATGCTGTTCTTCGTCAGCCGCGACCGGGCGCGGCTGGAGCCCATGGCCTGGGAGGGCCCGCGCGGCCCCGAGCCCGTTCGGGAGATGCCCGTGTCCGTGCCCACGCCGTGGTCCGAGATGTTCATCACCGGCCAGCCCCTGGTGCTCAACGACTTTCCGACTTACGGTGACCGGCTGCCGGACGGGCACACGCCGGTGGACCGCTTCCTCGGCGTGCCGGCCCTGGACGGCGGCCAGCCCGCGGCCATCATGGGCCTGACCGGCAAGACCGCGGCCTACACCTCCGACGACAGCCTGCAAATCGCGCTGCTGCTGGACGGCATGTGGCGGACGGTGCGCTCGCGGCGCGACCAGGAACGCATCCGGGCCTCGCTCCGGGAAAAGGAGGCGCTGCTGCGCGAGGTGCACCACCGGGTCAAGAACAACCTGCAAGTGGTGTCCTCCCTGCTGGACATGGCCGGCCGGCGGCTGCCGGCCGAGACGCGGCGCGGCGTCGAGGAGGTGCGCGCCAAGGTGCAGGCCATGGGCCTGATCCACGCCCAGCTGCACGGCGAGGACGCGGCCGGCGGCATCGACCTGGAACGTTACGTGCGCGCGCTGTTCCGGCAATTGCGCGAGATCTATTCCGGCGACATGGAGCTGAGCCTCGACATCCGCCTGGGCACGCTTCGGATCGGTCTGGACGCGGCCACGCCGCTGGGCCTGGCCCTCAACGAGGCCCTGGCCAACGTCTTCCGCCACGCCCGGCCGGCGGACGGGACCGGGCGGGTGCGCATCGCCGCTTGGCGCGAGGCCGAGGGCCGGGTCTGCATCGACGTCGGCGACGACGGCCCCGGCCTGCCGCCGGGGCTGGACCCGGAACGCTCGGGCGGGCTGGGCATGAAGCTGATGTTCGGTCTGGTGCGCCGCCAGCTCGGCGGCGAGCTGGAGATCGCCGACGGCGCCCCCGGGGTTGTGGTGCGCATCCGCTTCCTCCCGCGGACCGGGGGCTGAGACGCTGCGAACGCGCCGCCTACCAGACGCCGCAGCCGCGCAGCGCCGCGTCGCGCAGGCGGTCCTCGCGAACGGCGCGCTCCTCGTCCAGATCCAGCTCCAACGAGCGGCCGGGACAGAACTCCGGGCAGCGCGAGGCGTCGGCGTCGTCCTCCGGCCGGACGCAGGCCCGCGGCCAGCCCTCCAGGACCAGGGCCTCGGCGGCCTCCTCGCAGCCCTCCGGGTCGTAGTGTTCGCATTCGGCGCAGCAAACATCCCCATGGTGCGGCATGGACCCTCCTTCGGTTTGGCGGCGCGGCTGCGGGATGCGACCGCCGCCCACGTCGGATATATAGTAAACAGACAATATTTTGTCAAACAGCAATGTCATTCGGCACAGAAAGCCGCCCTTGAGCGCGGCCGCATTTTGTGCCAAGGTGCGCCCACCGAACATCCAGGGAGCACGTTTCATGCGCGAGATCATCCTCATCCACGCCACCGGCCCGGACAGGCCGGGCATCACCAGCGCCCTTACCGGCGTGCTCGCCGCCTGCGGCGTCGACATCCTGGACATCGGCCAGGTGGTCATCCACGACCAGCTGACCCTGGGCCTGCTCGTGACCTGGCAGGGCGAGGAGCAGACCGCGCCGCTGTTCAAGGACCTCCTGTTCAAGGCCCACGAGCTGGGCATCGCCCTCAAGTTCACGCCCATCGCCGGCCACCAGTACGAGACCTGGGTGGGCGTGCAGGGCCGGCCCCGGCACATCGTCACCCTGCTCTCCCGCCGGCTGGAGGCCCAGCACATCTCGCGCATCGCCGCGGCCCTGGCCCGCCACGGCCTGAACATCGACACCATCAACCGCCTTTCCGGCCGCATCTCCCTGGAGAAGTCCGGCCCAAGCCGCCCGGCCTGCGTGGAGTTCTCCGTGCGCGGCGGCGCCTCCGACTGGGACGCCCTGCGCCGCGAGTTCATGGAGATCTCCGCGGAGCTCGGCGTGGACGTGGCCCTGCAGGAGGACAACGTCTTCCGCCGCAACCGGCGCGTGGTGGCCTTCGACATGGACTCGACCCTGATCCAGGTCGAGGTCATCGACGAACTGGCCCGGCGCTACGGCGTGGGCGACAAGGTCGCCGCCATCACCGCCGGGGCCATGCGCGGCGAGTACGACTTCAAGGAGAGCCTGCGCCGCCGCCTGGCCCTGTTGAAGGGCCTGGACGCCGGCGTGCTGGAGGACGTGGCCCGCACCCTGCCCCTCACCGAGGGCGCGGAGCGGCTGATCTCCAACCTCAAGCGTCTGGGCTTCAAGATCGCCATCATCTCCGGCGGCTTCACCTACTTCGGCCAGCGCCTGCGCGAACTGCTGGGCATCGACTACGTCCACGCCAACATCCTCGACGTCAAGGACGGCAAGCTCACCGGCAAGGTCCGCGGTCCCATCGTGGACGGCACGCGCAAGGCCCATCTCCTGCGCGCCCTGGCCAAGAAGGAAGGCATCGACCTGCAGCAGGTCATCGCCGTGGGCGACGGCGCCAACGATTTGCCCATGCTCGGCCTGGCCGGCCTGGGCATCGCCTTCCACGCCAAGCCCAAGGTCAAGGCCGGCGCGCGCCAGAGCATCTCCACCCTGGGCCTGGACGCCATCCTCTACCTCATCGGCTTCCGCGAGCGCGAAACCCTGGGCTGAGCCTGACCGGCGCAGCCGGCGTCTTTCCCCGCCGCGCCTGGACAGCGCTCCCCATATTCGTGTAGGGTGTTTATGCCCGCAGCCGGCTTCTTCCGGCCGCGCGCAACCGCATCGGCTGGCTCCTCCCCCCGGACAGCCGTTACGCCCGTGGCGAAGCCGCGGGCCGCAACCCGCCGGGGGAACGCATGACGCTCACGATCAAGGCCAAACTTACGGGGGCGTTCGGCGCGCTCCTGCTCGTCTTCACCGTCTCCGGCGTGTTCTCCATCCTGAACCTGCGCGGCCAGCACAGCACGGTGAGCATGCTCAAGGAGCACGACCTGCCGCTGGTCGACCTGCTGCAGAAGACCGCCCTCCAGGTCCAGCTGTACCGCAAGGCCGAAAAGGACATCCTGCTCAACATCGGCGCGCGCAAAGCCCAGGCGGAGTACCTCGACAAGCTCAAGGATCTGTCGCAATCGACACGTAACGGCTTGGCCGCATTGGACAAGGGCGTCCACGCGGACGACGACCTCTCCGAGGACGTGCGCAAACTCTCCGCCGACGCGGCGCAGTCCTTCGCCGCCTATGACGACGTGGTGCTGAAGACCTCGGCGGACCTCGCCAGCGGGACCAGCGCCCTGACGGCCCAGGAGGCCAATGCGTTCTACACGACGCACAAGGACAAGATCCACCGCGTCGAAAAGAACCTGGACCAGTTGGACGGCCGCATCATGAAGATGCTGTTCGACAACCAGACCGAGCTGGCCGGCCTCGCCCAGTCCACCGAAAAGCTCCTCATGGGGGCGGTGGGGCTTGGCGTTCTGGCGGCCATCGTCCTGGGCGCGGCCGTGCTCATCTCCATCACCCGACCGCTGGGCCGCGTCGTGGACCTGGCCAAGGCCGTGGCGGCGGGCGATCTCGACGCCAGGGCCGCGGGAACCTACGGGGCGGAGATGGCCGAGCTCAAGGGCAGCATCGAAGGCATGGTGGGCACGCTCAAGGTCAAGATCGCCGAGGCCGAGGAAAAGGGCGCGGAGGCCGCCGAGGAGAGCCGCCGGGCCCGGACCGCCGCCGATGAGGCCAAGGCCGCCACGGCGAGGGCGGAGCGCGCCAAGTCCGAGGGCATGAGCGAGGCCGCCGGGCAGCTGGAGCGGGTCGTCGAGGTCATCGGCAGCGCCTCGGAGGAGCTCGCGGCCCAGGTGGAGCAGTCCAGCCGCGGGGCCGAGCAGCAGTCCGCCCGCGTAAGCGAGACCGCCACGGCCATGGAGGAGATGAACTCCACCGTGCTGGAGGTCGCCAAGAACGCCTCCCGCGCGGCGGAGTCCACGGAGGCGGCCCGGCAAAAGGCCCTGGAGGGCTCGGACGTGGTGAGCCGGGTGGTCGCGGGCATCGGCGACGTGCGCCGCGTGTCCCTGGAGCTGCGGGAGGACATGACCGCCCTGGGCAAGCAGGCCGAGGGCATCGGCCAGGTCATGAACGTCATCAGCGACATCGCCGACCAGACCAACCTGCTGGCGCTCAATGCGGCCATCGAGGCCGCCCGCGCCGGCGACGCCGGCCGCGGCTTCGCCGTCGTGGCCGACGAGGTCCGCAAGCTGGCCGAAAAGACCATGACCGCCACGCGGGAGGTGGGCGAGGCCATCCGCGGCATCCAGGACGGCGCGCGGAAGAACCTGGAGAACGTGGAGCGCGCGGCCGACGCCGTGGATCAGGCCACCGGCCTGGCCGAGAAGTCCGGCGCGTCGCTCGGCGAGATCGTGCGCATGGTCGAGGAGGCCTCGGACCAGGTGCGCTCCATCGCCACGGCCAGCGAGGAGCAGTCCGCAACCTCCGAGGAGATCAACCGAAGCGTGGAGGAGATCAACCGCATCTCCGGCGAGACCGCCGACGCCATGCGCCAGTCGTCGCAGGCCGTGGGCGAGCTGGCCGGCCAGACCCAGAACCTGCGCGGGCTTATCGAGAAGATGAAGGCCGGCGGCTAGGCGATCACCGGACACTGCGTAGATGCTTCCCGTTTGAGATGATGCGCCGGATGTTGCGTTCCACCGCAACCATAAAGGAATTTTCCCTTCGGGACGATAGAACGTCTATGCCTCATTGACGGCACGAGATACGTAGTTTAGAGCCTGTCGTGTTCCCCAGTTTCTTCCGAAACCAGGAGGTCCCATGCTCGCGGCAATGAAGCTCTCCCGAAAGCTTGCGCTGGCCTTCACCATCCTCGTCGCGCTGCTGCTCCTCAGCAGCGGAATCGGCCTGTATTCCCTGAAGGCTTTGAACTACAACGCCGACCAGCTGGCGACCAACTGGCTGCCGAGCGTCCTCCAGGTCAGCAGGGTCGATCACTTCGCCCAGACCGTGCGCCGCTACCAACTGAACTACATCGCCGCGGACACTCCCGAGGGCCGCAAGGTCGCCCTCAAGCACATGGACGAACACTCGGCCAACCTCGACAAGTCCGTGGCCGCCTATGAGCCCCTGATCTCCTCCAGCGAGGAGAAGGCCGCGTTCGAGGCGTTCCGCAAGCACTGGGCCGCTTACCTGGAGCTGCACAAGGCCGTCGTGACGGCCACCGAGGCCGGCCGCAAGGCCGAGACCGAGAAGGACAACCAGGCCGCCCTCAGCGCGTTCAACCTCGCGCTGGAGGCCATCCAGAAGGACATCGAGATCAACCACAAGGCCTCGACCGACGAGGCCGCGGCGGCCGCCGCCACCTACTCGCGCGGGGTCACCATCAGCGTCATCAGCATCATCCTGGCCGTGCTCGCGTCCATCGGCCTGGCCCTCGTGCTCGTGCGCAGCGTCATGGCCCAGCTGGGCGAGGACCCGGGCTATCTGGCCGAGATCGCGGGCAAGATCGCCGGCGGCGACCTGAACGTGGTCTTCCGGCCGCAGAAGACCCAGGGCGGCGTGTACCACGTGCTCCAGGGCATGGTCGGCACCATGAAGGCCAAGATCGCGGAGGCGGAGCAGAAGACGTCGGAGGCCGCGGAAGAGGGCCGCCGGGCCAAGATCGCCGCCGACGAGGCCAACGAGGCCAAGGCCAAGGCCGAGCGGGCCAAGGCCGAGGGCATGATCGAGGCCGCGGGCCAGCTGGAGAAGGTCGTCGAGGTCATCAGCTCCGCCTCGGAGCAGCTCTCGGCCCAGGTGGAGCAGTCCAGCCGCGGCGCGGAGCAGCAGTCCGCCCGCGTGGCCGAGACCGCCACGGCCATGGAGGAGATGAACTCCACCGTGCTGGAGGTCGCCAAGAACGCCTCCCAGGCCGCCGAAAGCTCCGACCAGGCCCGCAAGAAGGCCGGCGAGGGCTCCCAGGTCGTGTCCCAGGTCATCGAGGGCATCGGCACCATGCAGCAGGTCTCCGTGTCCCTGAAGGAGGACATGGGCGCCCTGGGCCGTCAGGTGGAGGGCATCGGCCAGGTCATGAACGTCATCAGCGACATCGCCGACCAGACCAACCTGCTGGCCCTGAACGCCGCCATCGAGGCCGCCCGCGCCGGCGACGCCGGCCGCGGCTTCGCGGTGGTGGCCGACGAGGTCCGCAAGCTGGCCGAGAAGACCATGGCCGCCACCAAGGAAGTCGGCGAGGCCATCCGCGGCATCCAGGACGGGGCCAAGAAGAACCTCGTCAACGTGGAGCGCGCCGTGAGCGCCGTGGAGCAGGCCACCGGCCTGGCCAAGAAGTCCGGCGAGTCCCTGACCGAGATCGTCACCCTGGTGGAGCAGGCCACGGATCAGGTGCGCTCCATCGCCACGGCCAGCGAGGAGCAGTCCGCCACCTCCGAGGAGATCAACAAGAGCGTGGAGGACATCAACCGCATCTCCAGCGAGACCGCCGACGCCATGCGCCAGTCCGCCCAGGCCGTGGGCGAGCTGGCCGGCCAGACCCAGAACCTGCGCGGGCTCATCGACAAGATGAAGGCCGGCGGCTAGAAACGCCGCGCCGCAGCAAAACGCAAAGGCCGGGATCGCTCCCGGCCTTTTTCGTTTCCCGACGCGCGGGGGTCAG
>Ga0268357_100961_pt1 | contig 25836 bp, 24 predicted proteins | sample BioMet10_FD_192466 | JGI IMG/M metagenome (GOLD analysis project Ga0268357, IMG submission 192466) | Sewage microbial communities from Oakland, California, United States - Biofuel 10 (Illumina Assembly) | ecosystem: Engineered > Wastewater > Sewage > Unclassified | place: USA: California... | reverse complement strand
TTCGCCACAAATTTTTGAATATTTGTCAAGTGTTTTTTAAAATTTATCAAAAAAAATGAGTAGAGCGCATATTTTTATACACTCTACCCTTAGTAGAACTGTCGATTTGCTTAACTTATTGACATTGACATTGCTACACCATCTTTCTCAAGAGTTACACCTTTCACCTCAAGATAATATACATTATTATCTTTATCAGTGAGTTTAAAATCAAACCTGCTGTTGCCAAAAGTTTTTTCTCTTTCGATTTTTGTAAATCTCTTCAACCCCTCAATTTTGTTTTCTATTAGAGCTTCTTCTACAACTTTGTTAGGTAAAAGGGAATCAATGTTTATGATCTTTTCATCTTTATAACCCGCTATGAGGTCATACTTTGTTTTTCTGCTTTCATTAATTTCCTCTCTTAAGACCACAGTAGTACTAGGGATTAATATTTCTTTGCATCTTCCTGTATTTGGAACATGAACCATGGTCTCCTCTCCATCTATATCCACATAAGCCTGAAACCTGTTCAGTCTATATATGAATTTTGCCTTAATTATATTTTTCTCTATAAGCAATTAGTCACCCTCTTATGCACATTATCCACAGCTTTGTGGATATATTTATACTAAAATGTTTATAACTTTCTGAAAACTAAAAATATAGCTTGTAAATTATTAAAAATATTATTCCTGGAACTCCAAAAAATCCAGCAATCAACGCGGTTACTTCATTAATTGCAATATAAAAATTAAAATATTGACCAACGGTATTGACTACAAATAATAGGACCACTCCCAAAATAGCATTAATTAATAGTTTACCAAGAATCTTTATAGGCCATGCGAATAGTTTAACCACTAAGTAGAGACAAACCACAGCAACAAGAAAATATCCAGCATATTCAATCCCCATTCATTCTCCCCCTTATAAAGCTTTTATTAATTTATATTCTTCAAATTAAAAACTATTAATAAAAAATTAAGAGTGATAAACATAAAGTAACTCATATATTACCAAATGCACTCACTCTTATCTGCTTACCCTACTTGAGATTCCTCTGACAAATAATAATTGCATTTAACCTCAAGACCTTTCTGTTTTGCCTGAAGAATCAAGTATCCATATTTCGCCTTTGCAGCTTCTTCTTCATAAATTGCAAAATCCACAAGCCTTGGATCATCTACGTAGTTAAAAAAGATTCTTGCTGCTTTTAAATCTTCAACAGCTTGTTCAATTGCTTTTAATAAAAGATTCTGCTCCCGCGTATATTCAAAATTTTTTTTCATAAAAACCTCCTGTTTTATGTATTATTTATCATAATTGACACAAATCAGGATTTTTATACTATATTTCTATCCTTCCTTCCAATGCTTTTGAAAGTGTTACCTCATCTGCATATTCCAAATCACCGCCCACAGGAATTCCATGGGCAATTCTTGTAACTTTTACACCAAAAGGCTTTAATATTTTTGATATATACATAGCTGTAGCCTCTCCCTCTATATTGGGATTAGTAGCTATAATTACTTCCTTTAAATCTCCATTGACTCTTCTGATAAGCTCCTTAAGTTTTATATCCTCAGGCCCTCTACCCGCCATAGGAGAAATGGTGCCATGTAGCACATGGTACGTACCATTAAACTCTTTCACCTTTTCCATTGCAATAATATCCTTAGGCTGTTCCACAACGCATATGAAAGCTTTGTCCCTGTTAGGGTTTCTGCATATTGCACAAGGGTCTGTATCAGTATAGTTTCCACAAACAGAACAATATTTTATTGTCCCCCTAGCATTAACCAATGCATCCGCAAATTCCTTAACTTCATCCCCAGGCAGATTCAACACGTGAATCGTTAATCTCTGTGCAGTCTTGTACCCTATTCCCGGAAGCTTTGCAAATTCTTCAATAAGTCTTTCAATTGCAACCGGATAAAAATCCAAATCGTTCACCTCAATTTATTAAAACATTCCGGGAATGTTCATTCCACCGGTTAATTTGCCTAATTCTGCTGTCTTATCCGCTTCTGCTTTTCCTAGAACTTCATTACAAGCGGTGAGTATTAAATCCTGCAGCATTTCAATGTCATCAGGATCAACTACCTCTGGCTTTATTTTAATATCAGTTATTAGTTTTTTACCATTTGCAAAAGCTATAACAGCTCCACCGCCCACAGTAGCCTCATATGTTTTATTTTCAAGCTCTTTCTGCTTATCTTCCATTTGTTTTTGAAATTTCTGAGCCTGCTTCATTATATTGCCCATATTTCCTCCACCCATACCAGGGAATCCACCTTTTGCCATTGTATTGTCCTCCTTAAAATATCATAAAAATATTAATTTCGTTTTTATTATACCACACTGTAAAGTTTATACTCCATAGTTTATTCTTCTATAATTTCAACAAAATTCTCACCAAAAGCCTCTTTAATAATATCCTCTCTATTTCTTTCTGCTTTTTTATCGTCAATTTTATATCTTACAATAACGGGCTCCTCTAAAACCTCAGAAAATAAATTATTCACAGATTTCCTGTTTTCTTCTTTTTCAAGACGTTCCTTATTAAATTTATAATTTATATCGTATTTAATAGTTATAGTTCCATTACTGCATCCCGCAACTTCTCCAGTAGTAAGTGCAGCAAACAATACCATAAGCCTTCTTGCCTTAAAGGCTTCAAGGATATCCTTCCACTTCTTTTTAACATAATCAAGTGTAAGCTTAGATTCTTTATTATCATTTTCAACAGGATGAATTACTTCTTCCTGTTTAGGTTTATGTTTATGTTCAGGGTAGCTCTCAATGATTCTTTCGCTGGAAACCTTTATCTCACCTTTTTTATATGCTTCTTCAAGCCTGTTCAGTCTTGCAAGCATAACTTCCTTTGATGTATCATACTCTATTTTGCACATTTTTATAACAGCAAGCTCCAGATATATCCTGCTTTGCTTAATCCATTTTGTCTGCTCTTCAGTATCCTGAAGGATTCGAATATTTCTCATAATCTCTTCAGCTCTGATATTACTTGCCTGAGCGCTTATAAGTTCAATATTTTCTTCAGACATATCCAAAATATCAGAAGCATTCTGACTTACCTTAACTACCAATAGGTTTCTCATGTGAGATATCATGTCTCTAATAAAATTATATATATCCCTGCCGCTGTAAACTACTTCATCCACCACTTTCATGGATTTGTCAATATCTTTGTTTATTATTGCATCTGTTAATCTTATCAAATTTTCATTTGTCACAAGTCCCAGCATATCCAGAACATTTTCATATTGGACTTTTCCTTCTCCCATGGATATTGCCTGGTCTAAAATACTCAGTGCATCTCTCATAGCCCCATCAGACATTCTTCCAATTAAATTCAGGCTCTTATCATCAGCAAAAATACCCTGATTATCCACAATGTTCCTGAGTCTCTCAAATATTTCAGTGGTTTTAATTCTTCTAAAGTCAAACTTCTGACATCTTGAAAGTATAGTAACCGGGAGCTTTTGGGGATCTGTGGTAGCCAATATGAATATAACATTGGCGGGAGGCTCCTCTAAAGTCTTAAGAAAAGCATTCACTGCTTCAGCTGTAAGCATATGTACCTCATCCATTATATATACTTTATATTTTCCCTCTTGAGGAGGATATTTCACATTTTCAATAATATCCTTAATATCTTCTAATTTTCTTTTAGAAGCAGCATCCATTTCAATAACATCAATTAAAGTGCCTGCATTTATTTTCTTACACATATCACATTTATTACAAGGCTCACCATTTTGAATGTCAGTACAATTTACTGCTTTGGCAAGTATTTTGGCAGTAGAAGTCTTACCTGTGCCTCTTGTTCCACAAAAAAGATATGCATGAGCTATTCTATTCTTTAATATTTGATTTTTTAATGTTACAGTAATATGCTTCTGACCCACTACATCATCAAATGTCTTAGGTCTCCATTCCCTATAAAGTGCCGTGTAAGACATTACTTCACCTTCTCTATTTTAGTTATTTATTATATTATACATTATAATATTTGAACCTGATAACTAAATTTACTATAACAAAAAAGATACCAAATTGGTATCTCAGTTTTTAATTAATGTCGTGCACCTTGCTTCGTCTGATAATCTATGAGCGTTACCTGTATAGTTAACTCAAACCAGGTTGCTCCACGGCACACGAAAAGTATCACTTACCGCTGCTTCCTTCCGGACCTGACGGGGTTCATGAGTTTTCGTTGCGTGGGACCCAGTTCTCAACGCCACTTTTACAGGCCAGACCCCACAGATTATAGCCTAAGCAAGGAATTCAACCCTGCTGCAGCGGATTGCAGGTTACAGGGCACCGCTATCTCCCCATCTAGCACGACAAAGTCTTAATGGCGGAGAAAGGGGGATTCGAACCCCCGGTAGAGTTTCCCCTACACACGCTTTCCAGGCGTGCTCCTTAAACCTCTCGGACATCTCTCCATAATAGATTTACTCATGAATTATATTAAGTTGTAAACCACAACACAAGCTATTATACTATGGTTTTTTACTTTGTTCAATAGATTTCTTTAAAATATTTTCTACTGTTTCAAAAACACCAGACCAGGATAATTTTTCTATGCTTTTATAAACCCAATCCTCACATTTGTTTTTATGCCCCAGAAGCATTTTAATATGAGTTTCAATGGATTTACTTAGCCTGTCCTCAAAAGCTGGAAGCTCTTCCTTAAAAGGAACATCGATTGTTTTCATATTTGGAGGCTTTACATATTCAATTATTCCGCTGCTGTTTATTTTTTCACCTATCCAAGGCTTTACCCCTGGAAGATCTGTAGTTACCACCTTTAACCCAGATGCCAAAGCCTCAATCAAAACTAACGGCAGCCCTTCGTAAAATGATGGAAGAATAAATATATCGCATTCCCTAAAAATCTTTGCCAGTTTATCCTGAGAAACAGCTCCGGTAAAGTTTACATCATATTTACATAGCTTTGCCGCATTATATATTTCCTCTGTCTCTTTTCCATTCCCTGCACCAACGATTGTTAAATGAATTTTTTTATCTTTTAGTTCTAGTTTATCTACTGCTCTAATTAAAGATAAAACACCTTTAGAAAAATTCAATTTTCCGGCATATACAAGCTCTATGGAATTTAATTCAACCTTACATTTACCTCTATGGAATATATAAGAATTATACCCACTTCCTATAACCCGTATTTTTTTACCTTCTATTCCAAATTCATCAATTATTTTACCCTTTTGATATTCAGTTAATGAAAATATTAAATCCAGCTTTATACAGCCCTTTATTACAAAATCTGAAAATCTAGGTGCTAGCTTGAGCTGCCTTAAATCAGTGCCATGACATACTGCAAATACTTTATTGTTCGGAAATAACTCTTTGACATATGCAGTTAGAATCCATAAATGATGGCATATTATTATATCCGGCTTGAATTCATCTACAGCCTTTGTAATAACTTTTTTGAATGCCCTTTTCCACTTGATGAGCATTTCATCAGTCAATTCACTGTACTTTGTACTTTCATAGGGCATATCATCACTCATACCCACTATATTAAAAGAGAGCTCCCCATTATGAAAAAACACAGGATAAAAATCTATTTTGTTCTCGCAGTTAAAAATAAATTCTTCTCCACAATTTAACGCTGCTACAAAGGCCTGTTTGTAATTTTTCTTGTCAGCTTCTCTGAGTATTGCTTGAAGATAAATGCCACTGCCTGTTTTTTCAGGTCTTTGAGCTATTATGTGAAGTAATTTTTTCATACAGAACCTCCTTATTGGTACCTGGTACCCTTTATTAAAAAACTCTGGAGAAACCTCCAGAGTTTTACACTATATATTATTCACACCTTACCGCTGTTCCTGAAACAGATACCATAAGCATTCCATTATCCGCTCCAAGTACTTCGTAATCAATGTCCACACCAACTACAGCATTTGCTCCTAAATTTGAAGCACGCTGTTCCATTTCTTTTAAGGCACTTTCTCTTGCCTGAATTAATTCATCTTCATAAGTTGCTGAACGTCCACCAAAAAAATTTGATAAACCTGCAGTGAAATCCTTTATAAAATTTACTCCGGAAATCACTTCACCACACACAATGCCTTTGTATTCAATAATTTTCTTTCCATCGATTGTCGGCGTAGTAGTAATAATCATATCAGAACCTCCTTCTTAAAAGATTTATTTCATTTTAATTTTATCACATAGTGCAAAAAGGTCAATACATGTAAAACCTACGTCTAACTAATTTCGATACGTTTGTCCATTTCATATTTTTATATCCATTTCTCTCATAACCCCTAGATTTCCTCTATATATTATTTTTTCATTCTTAACCAGCTGCAATATCCTCCAAAAAATATAATCATCAGTCGAAGGTATCTCGCTTCTTCCAAGCACCTCTCCCACTGTCCTTGCGCATTTTCTAAATGATGGCTCTGTATACTGTAATATGAAATTGTCAAAATAATCCTCGGAAACACTGATTACGTCAGTGTCGTTTGGAATTCTTAACAATGAATTTTCATCTTTTAACTTTTTCCAGGATTCCATTAGCTGAAGATAATGTTCTTCATCCATTAGCCGAATAATAGGAAGTAAATCTTTAAACCTTTTCGGAGAAATCTCCCCCATACACCGAGGTGTAAAAGAATTGATCTGATTTACATTATAAGTTTTCTCAGATACATCAATGGTTTTTATTTGGCTGATTTTGTCTTCTAGTAACGAAAGGATATACCTCAAGCCGCACATTTCTTTTCCATTTCTTGCGTACCAAATATATATCTCCTCATTGCCTATTTTATTGATTTCTTCATGGAATTCTCTATAATCGGATTTAACGCATTCTGCAATATCCTCAAATTCCCCATATAAAGCTAAAGTTTGTTTACACCACTCTATTCTGCTGTCAGCATCATCTATCCATTTAATAGGCCCGTTAGATAAATCGTCTACAAAGCTAATTACTTTTTTACCTTCAATCCATCCTCCTTTAATTGCCTGTTTTAAGGTTCCCCCTCCGCTATCAGAACAGCATATATGTACTATATCTTTCATATTCGTTTTTTCTCCTCTCATTCAATTAATTTCGTTTATCATGATAGATCAAATGTAATTACAGATAAAAATGTATCAATTTCAATCTTTAAATTCAACTCTTTAATGGCGTAGAGCTTATTTTGTTTCCACAGCTATGCCTAAGTATTAATCACTGATTCTCTTCTTCATCATATCCCATTTGGCTTAACACCATATTATAATAGGCGCACTTGTTATTCATAAGCTCATCATGTGTTCCGATTTCAATAATTTCACCGTTCCCAATTACCATGATTTTGTCTGCGTCACGAATTGTTGAAAGCCTGTGAGCAATTAAAAAGTTAGTATGATTCTTCATAAGGGTAAGCAGTGCCTGTTGAATTTCTTTTTCTGTCTTTGTGTCAACACTGCTAGTTGCTTCATCCAATATCAATATTGGCGCATTGCACAAAATAGCCCTTGCAATTGCAAGTAGTTGACGCTGCCCTTGACTCAGATTGTCCGTGCTTCCGGTGACATGTGTATCGTACTTCTTAGGAAGACGGGAAATGAACGAATGAGCATGTGCAAGCTTTGCTGCAGCTATTACTTCTTCATTTGAAGCATTTGGTCTTGAATAACGTATATTATCCGATATGGTGCCTGTAAACATGAAAGTATCCTGTAAAACCACAGAAAAACAGCTTCTTAAGCTCTTTAATGATATATCTGTGATGTTTACGTCATCAATCAGAATTTCACCCTCATTTAGTTCGTAGAATCTTGTAAGCAGATTAACGATGGTGGTTTTGCCTGCTCCAGTTTCACCAACCAATGCTATAACTTCTCCTGGATCTACCTTAAAACTAATATGATTCAGTACTGTTTTACCAGTATTATATGAAAAGGAAACATTTTTGAATTCGACCTTCCCCTTTGTGTTATTTAGCTCTTTGACATAGTTTTTATCGTGAACCTCTTCGCTTTCATCCATAATATCAAAAATTCTCTCTGCACCTGCCAAAGCCGATTGAATTGTATTAAACATGCCTGCTATGCTATTAAGCGGCTGCCCAAATTGCTTTGAATATGTAAGAAAGCTTACCACAGTTCCCACAGTTACTGCTCCCTTTACAGACAGCATTCCGCCCACACAGGCTATTAATGCAAAACTTATATTGTTAATAACATTCATAAAAGGCATAAGCATTCCTGACCATATCTGAGCTTTTGTAGAATAATCACATAGTTCAAGATTTACAGCCTTAAAATCGGATAACACTTTTTCTTGAAGATTGAAGGCTTTCAGCATTTTAAGCCCCTCAATATTTTCTTCAATCACGCCATTCAGTGAACCAAGCATCCGTTGCTGCCCTAAAAAGTATATGCGGCTTCGTTTGGCAATTGTTTTTGTAAGCATTAAAAAAAGTGGAATTGATATCATTGCAACAATCGTCAACGGCAAGCTTAAAATCAGCATCATGATAAAAGCACCTGTTATTGTAAAAACGCTTGAAATCAGTTGTGTTGTCGTTTGAGCAATGGTACTGCTGATGTTGTCCACGTCATTAGTAATCCTGCTCATGGTGTCTCCGTGTGGTCTTGTATCAAAAAAATTCAATGGAATCTTTTGCAGCTTGGCGAAAAATTCAGTTCTTATATGTTTTACAAGTTTCTGTGTAATAACTGTCATTAATGCTCCGTTCACAGTATCAATTATCCAGCTTCCCAGATAACAAACCATAAGTAAACCTAGTATATTCGCTAAAATGGGTTTATTTATGGTTTTTTTAGCAATATCAAAGGTATTAATGGCATTGCCCAGTAACAAAGGGATTAGAAGTGATATGGATGCAGAAACTATTGTAAGGCACACCGCTGCTATTATATATTTACGCTCTTTTATGAAAATTTTAATTAGTCTAAGTAACGTTCCTTTTATGTTCTTAGGCTTTTCAGTGGGAGCAAACCTTTGGGCTGATCCTCTCCGATGCTTTCCAAAATTAGGCATGTTGTCATAATTAAATTTTATATTCTTATCAGCCATTTTTTTCACCTGCCTGATATGTATCACCAATTTGCGAATGGAATATATCCTGATAGGTTTTACATTTTAGAAGAAGTTCTTCATGATTTCCAAATCCCATATTTATTCCATTGTCCAAAACGAGAATTTTATCAGCAAACATGGCGGTACCTATCCTTTGTGTAATTATTATTATTGTCTTTTCTACTCCTATGGTTTTAAGCCCCCGCCTGACCCTTGCCTCAGTAACAGCATCCAGTGCACTTGTGCAGTCGTCCAAAATCAAAACTGGAGAATTCTTTACCAGAGCTCTCGCGATGGATATGCGTTGTTTCTGTCCACCCGATATATTTACTCCGTTCTGACCCAAAATACTTTGGTATTTTTCCGGCATGTTTTGAATAAATTCATCTGCCTGTGCTATCCTTGCAACTTCAATTATTTCCTGTTCTGTAGCGGACAATTTTCCAAGTGCAATATTGTCAAAGACCGAACCTGTAAAAAGCATGCTTTTTTGAGGAGCCAAAGCGATACTAGCTCTTAACAAATTACAGTCAAGTGTGTTAATATCGGTTCCATTAAAGTAAATTACCCCCTCATTAATGTCATAAAAATGCATGCAAAGCCATGCAAGGGTTGACTTACCAGAGCCTGTAGGGCCTATTACCGCTAGAGTTTCGCCTGATTTAACCTGAAAAGTGAGATTTTTTATAGCTGGCATACCGCTTCCATTTGGATATGAAAAGGTCACATTTTCAAATGAAAGCTGCCCTGAATTCTCCTTCACACCACCCTCATATCCCTTAAAGTCCTCCTCGCTGTTTAGCACTTCAAATACTCTCTCCGTGGATGCTTTTGTCCTAACAAAGGTGTTGAAAATGTTCGTAATCATAATAAGGGAAGATAAAATCTGTGTCATATAGCTTATAAAGGCAGCAACCTTTCCAACTTCAATCTCTCTCATACCGAAAAGGATGCTTCCAAAATAGATGATTGAAGCAATTCCAATGCCCACTGTGAGCGACATAAGCGGGGAAAATATAACAATAACCATCTGTGAAGATATGCTTTTCTTGGATAAATCCGAATTAGCCATCCCAAACTTTTTTTCTTCATCATAATAGCGTCCGAATGCTTTCACCAGCCTGACACCCATTAAATATTCCTGTACCACCGTATTTATTTTATCAATTGCATACTGTACTTTTATAAATCGTTTATAACTCATTTTCATGCTTATAAAGATAAAAAATGTTACAATTACAACCATTGTAAATAATATCAAACTCATTTTGGGACTGAGCATTACCGCAAGAATAATACTTCCTATGCAGGTAAGCGGCGCTTTAAAAAATATCCTCATCATTCCGTTGACAAATTGAATGATCTGGGAGGTGTCGTTTGTCATACGTGTTATAAGAGAACCGCTTTCGATTTTATCTGAACTTGCTTCTGAAAACCTGATTATTTTATTAAAGATGTCATACCTGAGATCTGCACCAAAGCTTTGTGATACTTTGCTTGAAAGAATATTTCTAGCATTGGCGAAGCCCGCCCCAAAAATAGTTATAAGCAGCATTAATAGTCCATATCTCAGAACTATGACCATATTACCGCTTTTTACACCTTCATCAATAATACGAGCCATTATAGTTGGCTGCATTAGATCACAAACAGCCTCAAGAAAAACACAGCTAACTGCTGTAATAAACAAAACTTTATACTTGTTAAAATAACGTTTATAAATACCCATTTTTACTGTTTTCCTTTTTAATTATTAGTAATTCAATATACCCTGTATATTCAGTGTAGCACCAGGCTATTCAAAATTCAATTATCCCTTTGATCATAAAAGTTTCTTAAAAAAGACATAAAAATAAGCAAAAACCGTAATTAATTAGCGGTTTTTGCTTTAAACATGGCGGAGAGAGAGGGATTTGAACCCTCGGTGCGGTATAAGCCGCACAACGGTTTTCGAGACCGTCACCATAGGCCACTCGGACATCTCTCCAAGTCGCTACTAAATTATTATACTAAATTATACATCGCAAATCAAATTTATTGCTTAGATAAATATTAATTGTTATTATTACTATTGACGGAGGAATAGTAATGAAATATGAATTTTATACATTATCAAGATATTTGTTTTTAAAAATTGAAAGAAACTACAGTACCATAGTCGAAAAATCGGGTGTAACCCTGCCTCAACTCAGGGTGCTTTGGATAATTAATGCGTTTCCCGGAGCTAACTCCAGCATGATTTCAAAAATTGGCTGCTGGACTCGTCCTACTGTCACAAAAATAATCAAAATACTCATTAGTAAAAATCTTGTTCAAAAAGATTTAACTCCAAACAAAAAATCAAAAAGCATTCATCTTACAGCGGAAGGCTCTGATATAATAGAAATAAATAAACAGACTAATAACAGTAATTTTCCATTATTAAAATTATTAAATCATATAGATAGTATTGAGTTGAATGAACTTCTAAACATTTACAGTTATACTGCAATAAAATCTAATAATGTATTTATTCTTGATTATATTGAAAGAATAAATACATTATCCTTAAAAATTCAATACGAAACCTTCCCGAAATCTGATCAGCCAAAGCTTAAAAACCTTGTTGCACTATACAATCTATTAAGAGTTTTTGTTCTATCAGTAGAAAACGCTCACAGTCTATTATTAAAAGATTTAAACTTAACATATCCTCAGCTGAGAGCCTTGAAAATAATTAAGGCATTTAAAGGAATAACCTCTGTGCAACTAAGTGAACTGGCGCTGTGGTCCCCTTCATCCGCAAATTTAGTTGTAAAAAATCTCTACGGTAAAGGTTTGTTATATAAAAATAAAGGTCCAGTGAAAAATTCTCTGCACATATACATTACAGAAAAAGCTGAAAATGTTATTATCAGAGATGCAGCTGAAAATGAAAATAAAATCAGCACATTAAATATGCTTAATGATGTACCTGAAGAAAAACTAAAACAATTGAATGTGTTACTTCATTCTCTCAATGAATCCGTAAACAACCATATGGTAGTGGAATTTATCGATAGGTGCCTACACCCTGTCAATAAGCTTTAATAGCCCATATATCATTGCCTGGGGAGAGGGAGGACATCCTGGAATGGTTAAATCCACGGGCACAATTTCATTAAGCAGATTAATTGTTCCATAGCTTTCTTTAAAAATTCCACCGTCATGAGCACAGGCCCCAGCTGCAATCACTATCTTAGGCTCTGGCATCGCTTTATAGGTTTTAATTAATGCTTCCTTCATATTTATTGTGACCGGTCCTGTAACCACTATACCATCTGAATGTCTTGGAGAAGCTGCAAAATCAATACCAAATCTTGAAAGAGAAAAATAAGTATTGGACATGGCAGAGAGTTCCAGCATGCAGGCATTGCAGGAGCCTGCATCAAAGGATCTGAGCATGAGAGATCTCTTAAACTTTTTGTATATCTTTTCCTTTAATTTGTCTCCTGCTTCCTCTATACATGCCATTTTATAATTGTGACTGTTTTCTAAAGCCCCAATTTCGCATACATCAATGCAATTTCCACAATAAATGCATTTTTTATTATCAATGATAATCTTTCCATTAACTTGGCTTATTGCATTCACCAAACATTCTTCTATACATTTCCCACAACCGGTGCAGCTTTTATGCACATTTAATTCTCCATAAGAATTTTTATTAAAATATAGCGGGTCCTTAACAGTTTCAATTCCATTCATCACTCTATCATAAATAAATCTCATAATTCTACCTACCTATCATTCTCAGAATAAGACATATTAAAGCTCTTATTACAAAGCGGGAAATCCGGAACTATTTCATTTAATATTGAGTAAGTAAGTCCATTCCAGTTTGCAAAAGAAGGTGTTTTAAAATATATTCTGTTGAACTTATTATCGCCGCCCGTTAAACCATAAACTATGAGCTCGCCCTTGACAGTTTCCACTGATACCACAGCTTCCAACCCTTTCTTTAATTCAACTTTCTTCTTTTCCTTTGGTATTGTTCTCTCAATTACATTGATTGCTTTTTTTATATAATCAAAAGCATACTTAATCTCTTCAAGTTTTAATTTATATCTTTCAAAAACCCCACCTAAAGTTTCAACCTTTATAGGCCTTTTAAAGTTTTTATATAGTTCATAGCTAAAGCTATTTCTAACATCGTAATTTATTCCGCTTGCCCTTCCAACCACCCCTGTCATGCACAATCTTACTGCTTTATCAGTTCTAACAATTCCAGTATGCTCCACCCTGTCTAAAAACGAAACAGAATTAGAGGTCATATCAATTATTTTATTTAATCTATCCACAATATAACTAATTGTATCCACAATATCCACAGCTTTTTGTTTGTCAAAATACACATTATTTCCGCAGGGTACAATTGAATTTCTTAAAAATCTACTTCCAGTTACTCTCTCACAGAGCTGGTGTATAAGCTCAGAAAAATAACTGAACTTTTTTGCCGGGTAGCTGAAGCCAATATCCACGCATATTCCTGCAATATCCTCTAGAAAATTATAAGCCCTTTCAAGTTCAAGAAGTATAACTCTTAAAGCCTTGATATCATTTGAAATATTATAGGAATTAAGTTTTTCAATAAGCAATGCATAGCTTTCAGAGAAAGCTGCAGAAGATTCTCCTGCAACCCTTTCAAATATCAAATTTAAATTATTTGCATCCACATTTTCTAAAGTTTTCTCTATCCCCCTATGCTTATACATAAGCCTTATTTCAAGGTTTTCAATCTGTTCTCCCAGAACACTAAACCTGAAATGGCCAGGCTCGATAATTCCAGCATGCACAGGTCCCACTGCTATCTGATATCCTCCCTCACCTGACAGTTCCTTAAATTTATACTTATCTATTTCATTTTTATCTTTTATTTTATTTCCATAGGGAAATTCCTTTCTTAATGGAAATATATTTTTCTCCCAACTCTCATGACTTACAATTTTTCTGGTGTCTCTACCTCCTGCAATTTCTAAGCCGTACAGATCAGAAATCTCCCTCTCAAAAAGATTTGCTTGGTAAATCAAATCCTGAAGGGATACTATCTGATTTTTTACTTTATATCTTATAATTGTATAATAACTGTATTTTCTGTTGGTAAATAAAACATTTATAACAAATCCATTATTCTGAAGGCAAAATTCCGCAGCAAAATTAAGCTTATACAATGAAATTAATGAACTTACAATATCCTTAACTTTTTCACCGGTTACGTCTATATACAATTCATTGTTATTTTTAATATTTGTATTATAATTTAATTTTTCAAATTCTTTCTGAAGTAAATAAATTTTCATGCCTTCACACCCTAACCACAAATGATATTAACTGCTTTATTAATTAATGGACAAAGCATATTATTAAAAGTACAGCTTATAAATAAAATAAATACTAATGTAATAATAAGTGGAAATATGTTTTCATTATCCTTTTCCATCCTCTTGAATTCAGTGTTATCTTGCTGAAAAATCATTTTTATAAAGGGAATCAAAAATCCTGCAAAAGCGATAAGCAAACTTAAAGTCAATATGGATACAGAAATATAATTCCCATTATTTAGTCCATTTTGAATTATTTTAAATTCACTGAAAAAGGACGCAAAAGGAGGTGTACCGGTAATAACTAAAATGCCGATAATAAGAAATACAGAATTATAAGGCATGGTCTTAATTAAACAATTTATATTACCTATTCTTTTTGTATTGTACGCTTTTAAAATATTTCCTGAAACTAAAAAGAGGAGACTCTTTCCATATGCATGTACTATTGAGTGAAGCAGAGCTCCAAAAACTCCTAGAGAGCCGCCAAATCCAAACCCAAGGCTCATTATGCCAATATTTTCAACAGATGAAAAAGCCAGCAGCCTTTTATAATTTGTCTGCTTTAATATGCTGAAGGTTGATATTACTAATGAGATGCACCCAAAAACAATGAAAAGATATCTTATATTCTGAACTCCATTAACCAATCTTATAATAATATAAAACCTTACTATTACGTATAATGCCAAGTTAATAAGTATTCCTGACATCATGGCACTTATAGGGGAGGGGGCTTCACTATGCCCATCTGAAAGCCAAGTATGCATTGGTGCAATGCCTGCTTTCGTGCCTATCCCCACAAATATAAATGTAAATGCTACTATTAGTATATCCTTGTTAAAAACATTATTTCTGTTTAAAAGGTAGGTCCACTGAAGCATGGATGTACTTATCTCTGCATTCAAAGAATATATAAAAAGTATAATTCCAATTAATCCTATTGCTAAACCAACCGAACATATAATTATGTATTTCCATGCAGCTTCTAAAGACAGCTTACTGTTATTAAATCCTATAAGAAAAGCAGTGGACAGTGTTGTAGCTTCAAGGCCAATCCACATACCCATAATATTGTTGCTAAGGCAGAGAAAAATCATTGACAGTACAAATATTTGGAATAAAACAAAATATACCTTTGCCTTTTTTAAGGATATTATTTTTTCCATGTATTCATCCCCAATATATTTGCGAGAATATACAGCAGTTATTAAGCTAACCGTTGTAATTATAATAAGCTGAATTTGACTTAGACTGTCAATATACACAGCGTTTCCAAAATAATGGATATTGTCATTTTGAGCTACATCCATACCAATGCCCAAAGTCAATATAACTAAAAAAAACATCGCAAAAATATTAACGCAAGATATTATATTTATATTTTTTAATATTAAAGATACTGAAATTGCTGTGACAAATACTGCAATCATAATGTAAATATACATTTTTACACCTGCTATTCCTTTAAATTCGAAAGATAGTCCGTATTTATTGTGTCAAAAGTTTTGTTTATTCTAAAAACCATTACTCCCATGACCAATGCCAAAATGAGCATTTCAAATACTATGCCAAATTCAATTATTGAACCCATTTTTACCATGGATATTTCAAACAAAACAATACCATTTTCCATAGTCAAAAGCCCTATCATCTGTGTGATGGCCTTTTTTCTTCCCATCATAAGAATTGTCCCTGTTATTATTAAAATACACCCTACTTTAAATAGATAATCTGAAAAACCCCTTAAAAAAACAAAGCATAAGGCCACAGATATTCCAGACAAAATATAGGACCAATGCCCACTCAATATTAGATCCGTTTCTCTGGTCTTTTTTGTATCCTTAATTGACCTATTTATTATAAATGGAATAAAAATGACCTTTGTAATTAAAGTTAAGAAAAATAAAATATAATAATGATACTCCCCGGTGGCATTACCTTTTTCCAGGCATACCAGTGCTATTGCCAAAGACTGCAGTTCAAATCCTCTATTTAAAAGATTTACCCTCCTAAAGCCAGACATCCCTATTCCTGATATTAAAATTAGTGAAACTAAAATTTCAATCATATTTTACAACCCCTCTAAAAATAATTAATAACAATAGCAACTAAACTTAATGAAAATGCTGCAGATAGCAATTCCGGAATCCTGAACAATCTGAACTTGGCCATATTGCTTTCTATTATTGAAATTACCACTAAAATACCTAAAACCTTTAATATATAAGATATAAATGATACACAAATTGATACTATATTTAAGGAACTGGCTATTCCCAAAGGAAAGAAACAGTTAATAAACATTGTTATAAATACTATTAACTTTATATATGATGCTAATTCCATTAATGCCAAATCTCTTCCTGAAATATCTAATATCATCCCTTCGTGAATCATGGTCAATTCAAGGTGTGTCTCAGGGTTGTCCACAGGCATTCTTGCATTCTCAGCCATTATAAGCACCGCAAATCCAATGGCTGCAATTATATGTGCAATATTGTATTTTAATATTGCAGCATTTATTAATGTGATGCTGAAAATATTAAAGGTTTTTGTTTCCATGTATAAGAAAGCCACCAAAATGAACATTATGGGTTCTGCAAACATGGATATAAATAGTTCTCTGCTGCTCCCCATTCCGCCAAAGGTACTTGCAGAATCCAACCCTAAAAGAGAGCTTAAAAACTTTACAATCCCAAGCAGGAAAATAATAATAAAGAGATTACCAAAATAACTATTCCCATCATTAAAAAATACTGGAATTAAGAAAGTAACAGTTACACATGCACTTAAACATAATATTGGAGTAATCGCTGTAATAAAAGAACTGCTCTTTGATATTACCCTGCCTTTACCACATAACTTTTTTAAATCAAAGTAAGGTTGAAATACAGAAAACCCTTTATATCCTCTAATTGCTGCTTTAAAATTTTTAATAATTCCAATAAAAAGAGGAGTTAACATCAATAATGTTAAACTTTGAATTGAATAAATAAAATACTTCATAACTTATCCACCCCTATACAAATTTAAGAACTAAAATAATTGAGATAATCAGTGATATAAATATATAGGAAACATAAATTTGTATTTTACCATAGTGAATTTTAATAATCTTTGAAGCCACAAAATCTACAAATTTTATTATTCTCGAATAAATATTTAACTCAATTATGTCTCTTATTCTTCCCCTTATATATACCGTTTCCTTTACTTTGACTTCTTTTTTGTAGCTGACAATATTACTCATAAGCCTTAATCCAGGCTGCACAAAACCCTCTGGTGAATACTGAATATAAGGTTTAGAATTATTAAATCCACATCCCCAGGTTTCATTTACAACAACCTTGTCCTCTTTTAATAATGTTTTTATAAAAACATATATAAGCAAAGTAATTAAAATTAGAATTGCTGATGCTATAGTGATTTCATATCCTACAATGTTTATATAGCTTGTTTTAGATATCCATTTATAAATATAATTTATAACAAAAGGAGAAAGCATACCCAGAATTACTGTATAAACTGCTAAAATTGCCATACCGACGTTCATTGAGACCGGTATGCTTTTAACCTTTACTGCTTTTATTGATCTTGGTTCGCCCAAGAAGGTTATACCAAATGTTTTAACTGAAGCCCAAATAACCCCTCCACTTGTAAGTGCAAGAGTAATCCCACAAAATATTATTATTATTGAGATTCCCGGACTTTTTAGATTGGCTAGCGCCTGAATAAAATTACTTAATATTAATACTTCACCTGCAAAGCCATTTAATGGTGGTATTGCTGCAATAGCCGCTGTTCCAACAAAAACACATATACCTGTAAATCTCATCTTTTTATATAGCCCGCCTAATTCATTCATGTTTTTTGTTGAAATTGCAAATAAAACACTGCCAGCGCCCATAAATAAAAGGCTTTTGAAAACTGCATGATTTAATGCATGAAACAATGCTGCAGTTAGGGTTAACGCACTTAAACCATCAAAATTGAAGCTTCTGAGTATTAGCGAAAGCCCTAACGTACTAAATATCAGTCCTATATTTTCAGCACTTGAATATGCCAATAGTTTTTTTATATCATTTTGAAATAATGCGTTTGTTATTGAAAATATTGCTGTAACTGTTCCAGCAACCATTATTATTACACCGTAGTAAACAGATATGTTATCTATAAAAATAAATGCTGTTCTAATAAAGCCGTATACTGCTATTTTAAGCATTATGCCAGACATCAAAGCTGAAACATTTGAAGGCGCAGAAGGATGAGCCTTAGGCAGCCAAGCGTGCAGAGGGACTAAACCTGCCTTAGCTCCAAAGCCAAATAGTGCAAGTGTTAAAATAATCCACTTTTGAAAATACGTAAGTTGTTTAGAGAGGCTTGTAATTGTATTGAAATCATAGGTGCCTGTATATTTAGTAATTAAAATGAACATAATCATAACCAATAAGCCACTGATGTGAGTCATAATAAAATACATAATTCCCGCTTTAATATTTTCACTTTTTTTGTATTCATATATAACAAGAAAGAAAGATGATGTGGACATTAATTCCCAAAAAACAATAAAACTTATGCTGTTATCAGATAAAACCACGCCTATCATCGACATCAGAAATAATATCATCATTACCCAGAAATATTTAATAGAATAATTCTTTTTATACTCCTCTAAATATCCTAGAGAATAAATAAAAACAGGCACAGCTGCAATTATTATTAAAGCAACAAAATAAAGTGATAAAAAGTCATGCATATGTTATTAACTCCCCTAATCTTTAGTAAAATAATAGTTAGCACTCGAATGTTATCTTGTAAAAAATGCCAAAATATGTCTTGTTACTACTATTTCGGCCGAACAGCAAACAGTCCTATGGTATCACAAATGGTCTTTTTAATCAACCCTTTTTTAATTTTGAAAATAAAGAAAAGATAAAGACCACACTTAAAATTTGCATAGTCTTTATCTCTTCTTTTTAAAATAATTTGTAAGTATATCACTACATTCATTGTTATAAAGCCAAATTATATCTGTCCATTTACTAAGTGAATCATTTTGCAAAACATTTATTACAGAACCACATGCTCCTGCAGTCGAATCAAAGGTGCCAATAAATACTCTTTTTATTCTTGCATTTAATATTGTCCCGGCACACATAATACAAGGTTCCAGTGTAACATATAAATCACAATCTGAAAGCCTCCAAGATCCTAACTTTTGTGATGCCTCTCTGATAGCCATTATTTCAGCATGAGCAGTACAATCCTTTAAGGTTTCTTTTAAATTATGACCTCTGGCAATTATTTCATTATCCTTTACAATTACTGCACCCACTGGAACCTCATCAAGCTTCTGTGAAATTTGTGCTTCTTTTATTGCTTCCTCCAAAAATATATTTACCACGATACTTTATCCTCTTTTTTTAAAATACTAATTAATGCTTCTATCTAAGTAGTTTTTCCTGTACCAGACCTAGTAGCTACTATTGAAAGAATAAAGGCACTTCCATTTTTGTTTAGATATTCGTTTTCCATACAAAACCTCTCCTGTATTTACAATACATTTATAAATCTCATTATAGCATATTTAGCCTTTTTATAGAATAATTATGAATTTGTTTTATATTCTGACTATACCTATGCTTTCAATATTGAAACAAATACTTTTCCATTTCCTACGGTTACACTGAATTTAATGGCATAGCTTTTTGTATTTTTAAATTTAAGGTCTTTATCCCCATAGTTTACTGCAGCATCCTGCCCCTGAGGTATATAACGAACGTCTACGCTATGGCTATGTCTTTCTAAAACCTCCAAATCCGATTTTAAAGCAGCATTGTAAATGGTACTGCTCAGCTGGCATATGCCACCGCCAACATCTTCACTATGCTCGCCTTTTACTAAAACCGTAGCCTTTTTATACCCTTTCCCATATTCTCTCTTCCCTACAATTTCGTTAAATGAAAATACCTCTCCAGGACTTATTACACAACTATTTATTTTCTCAGATGCAAGCCTTATATTGTGTATTCTATTTTCATCATAATCAATAATTTTTGTACTGAAGCTTGCTACCACTTTATTTTCTTTTTTAGGAGGAGGCGCTTCTTTTGGTTTCTGTTGACTGTTTGTACTTTGATTCTTGGGAGGATCGTCATTTTTACTGTTTGAATTTCCAGGTTTATTTGTACTACAAGCAATAAACAAGCATGTAATACAAAATGAAATTAAAAGTATTACAATAAATTTTCGCTTATTCATATGAGATCACCTCTATATATAATATCTGTCGAATTGACACATAAAATACCTGATTTTCTAAATACTTAACACTGTTTTAATTCATAATAAAAAAGCACCTACTATTTTTACTTTAGTAAGTACTCAAAATTCTGTATTATATAATCAAATTCTATACAGGAAATAAAATTGCTGCTATATAAATGGCTGATGTGAGTGTAAAAGCACTAAAAATGGTTGACACCATCACTTCCTGAGATGCAAAGTTCTGGTTGTTATCACATTCAACAGCAATTAAAGCTGTGTTTACTGCTGTTGGCACTGAATATGAGATAAGTACTGTTTGCGCAATTACTCCAGAAAAACCAAATATGTATATAAAAACTAAAGCAAGTATAGGACCTAAAATCAGTCTTGTAAATACTGCAATATTTACATTAATATTTTTAAAATCAAATTCAGTTTTTGAAAGCTGAACTCCTAAGGTTAATAATGCCATAGGTACAAGCCCATCTTTTATGTATACAAGTGTAGGCCATAGCGGTGTTGCGGTGACATCGACTTTTAAATGCTTTAGCACAAGTGCAAGAATTATAGCATAAATGGAGGGCATTGTTAAAATTTGATACATTGAATCTTTAAAATTCATTTTAGCCCTACCTGCATTATAAAAACCAACTGTATTCATCGTCATGTTCATAAATACCAAAATAATAACCTGAGCTGCAAGTGCTTGATTTAAATAGGGTGTTTTGCCTCCAATTACAAAGGGTGCACTGCCAAAAACAAGAGTAATAAGAGATATCCCTATATTACCTGAATTGTTAAACATAATAGAATTTTTAAAGGCATTTGTCATACCCACATCATATTTACGGATTTTAGAGATAATTTCAGCTATTAAATAGCTTGCTACCATATATGCTATTGAAAAAAATAAAATCTTCACCATATCAAAAGATAAATCAGCAGTATAAAGATTAAAAAATATAAAACCTGGTACAAATAAGTAAAAAGTCAATTTACTGAGAGTAAATATACTTAAATCGAATTTAGTACTAATTATAAATCCTAACCCTATTATTATAAAAACAGGTACAATATTATTTCCTAGTATGTGCAAAAAAATAAGCATCCCTATACTCCCCAACTCTAGCTAAAATGTTTGAAAACCCTTATTCAATTATACAGGATAATACTATAAGTTTCAAAAAAATATATATAGTGTCTTAAAAATACCTTAAATGAGTTATAATAGATTATAGCTTGTATAGTACGAGCTTATTAATAGCATTAAGGTGAGCATACAAACATGGAAAATATTAATTGTAGACAATGCAAATACTTTTATATTACTTGGGATAAAAATTTCCCTTATGGATGTAAGAAATTAAATTTTAAATCAAAACTACATCCCCATATTAATGTATTTCAATCCTCTGGAGAAAAGTGTTTATATTTTGAATATAAATAAGGCTCTGTTAATAATAGTGTTCAAAATGTATACTTAATGCATATTAGATAGCCAATAAATATGTATTACAATTTCAACGGAAGAAGAGGGTTTAAATTATGAAGCAAGAACGGTTAAAGGAAATTGATATTTTGAGAGCTATAGCATTTGTTTTTGTTGTAGTTCAGCATACCTTAGGAGGATTTTCTAACATTGAAGGAATTCCTTATACTAGCTTTATTATAATGAAGATAATATATATAATGGCTAAACCAGCAGTACCGATTTTTCTTTTTATAAGTGCAGTATCCCTTTTTTATGTTTACTCTAAAAGGTTTAATTGCAAAAACTATTATTTAAAAAGACTAAAATATGTGCTAATCCCTTATATTATTTGGTCAGCAATCAATATGATTAAACTTGGAAATGAGGATAGGTTTAGCAATTTTATAGTTCAAATAATTGCAGGCAATGGAGCATTTCATTTATGGTATATGGGAACAATATTGAGAGTTTTTTTAGTTTTCCCTATTATTTTGTGGACTGCTAAGAAAATTCATTTAATGAGCATTAAAATTAGGACAAGCCTCTTTATAGTTCTAGCATTTTTATATTGCTTAATTTCAAAGTTTCACAGTATTATTTCTGATAATGTAGCGAAATTCATATTTAGTACGCCGACTGATGTGCAACAAAGAATTGTTTATATATCTATACTGTTTTGGTACCTTTTCTTTGTACTAGGAATTTACTTTGTTTTAAACTACGAGTATATCAAAGATAAACTTATAAAATATAGAATTGCTATCTTTGTAAGCTATTGCTTATCATTTGCATATATTTATTTAAAAGAGATAGAAAAGAGCAACCCTATTGATTCGATATACATATTGTATACAGTGCTTTCAATTTTTATATTTTATTTAGTTTCAGTTAGTCTAGCAAAAAAAGATACAGTTTATAAGCTGACGAAATTTATAGCTGACTATTCATTTGCTGCTTATATGGCACATGTTATTGTTATAAACTATGTGGCAAATAAAATTATGATAGAATTAAATACTAGGAACTATCTTATTGTGGGCATTCTAACATTAGTTATAACTTCTATAGCAACGCCTGCTCTTATAAAATTAATTAGTTACCTTCCTTATTCTGAATATGTTACAGGCACTAAACGGTCTCGTTTAAAAGACTTTACCTCAGAGCAAAAGCCTTTAAAATCTGCTTAGTATACGAATGTTTTGCCACTTTCTTATTTTTCCAACAAAGGCAATCTTTCAATGATTACTTTTATATTTTATAATATCAGCATATTCTTAAACTGAACAAAATAAAAAGTTATCGATACATTTGTATCACTGGCTTTATTTGGTGTGCCCGAGAGGATTCGAACCTCCGGCCAACAGTTTAGAAATTAGTTATCGTTCATTTTATATAGTTTTATATTGTCCCCTAATGGTTTATCTTATTGTAATTACAATACTTTATTTCTTAATTAGTATTATTTGAATTTATAGTTTTTTATCGTAGTTGCCGCAAATATTATATTATTATACTAAAAATTAACCTACAGATTACGAATCCTTTAATTATATCTTTTTACATCGTGTTAGATGTATGAATAGGTGTATTTTTATCTTTACTCACCAAACTAGTTTAATCTATCATCACAAATAGCTTAAACTGTTTTGTAACCGTTCTTCCAAGTAGCTTGAAATCATCTCTGTCATTGCAGCGGATGAACCGTCTCGATAATAGCTATCAAAAGCTTCATAATACCTTTTTCGATCAGTAAACTTCACATTAATTGGAGGATAACCATTCTGCATCAAAAATAGATTAAGAATCAATCTACCAGTACGGCCATTCCCGTCAACAAAAGGATGAATACCTTCAAACTTTAAATGGAACAGTGCAGCATTCTCAATGGAATGCAGTTTTTTATTATCAAATTCCTTGATAAGGTTCTCCATCAATTCTGGTACCATTAATGGTTCTGGTGGCTCATGGAATGCACCCATAATACGCACAGGAATACGACGGTAAACACCTCTATCCTCTGGCCTATCCATTAATACTAATGTATGAATTTGCTTAATAATATACTCTGAGAAAGGAACCTTATCCTTCAGCAAATCCTGTACATACAAAAATGCATCCCTATGCCCTACCGCTTCCAAATGATCTTTCAAAGGTTTCTTATCAACTGTTATACCTTCCAAAACCATAGCAGTTTCTTGGAGTGTAAGGGTATTCCCTTCAATAGCATTGGAATTATATGTGTATTCAATTAAAAACTCTTCTCTTAGGCGCTTCACTTCGCCAGGAGTAAGAGGGCGACGTTTATCCAGTTCATTTTTCAAAGAATCCACATGAGCAAATACTGAGGCAAATTGAGTAGGTATTTGCTTATGCCTGTTCTTACGTCCATCGGCAGGTTTTACTGCATCAGAAGGAATTTGATATGAACGACCTTTTTTAATGATTCCAGGAACTTTTCCCTGGTCACAAAGTATTCTTACTCGACGGTCAGATATGCCCCAATTCTCAGCTGTCTGTTGAACACTAATATATTCCAAAATAGCACACCTCCTTTTTTATTGTTCCGATGTTACTATTATATACAATAATCGGAATATTAATCAATAAATATCATTAATTTTTTAGTTATTATTCCGAATGAAATGTGAAATATGCTTAATTATTTCTATAGAAAATAAGACTCTAATTGAGCCTATCACCTTCATTTTATTAAAACTTCTTATTTCTTATACTTTTTATCGTGTAATTTGCAAACTAAACAAACCATTTCATTATTATTAATATGGCCTTCAGTTTCCTCGTACTTAGGTTGATAATATTCGCTGCCAATCAGCCCACTTTTAGCATAAGAACGCCTCTTATGAGGAGCTATTCATTTGCCACAAGAGCTATTGAAAACGGAATGGATGTAAAAACTCTTTCAGAAATTCTAGGCCATGAAGATGTAACAACCACTTTAAACCTGTACGTTCATTCTTCTGAAGATACTAAGAGATCTGAAATGAACAAACTAAATTATCTTTATAAATAGATATTCAATAAAGATATCTATTTTGGGTTTACATTTACTTACTACCTACTAAACTTTTAAGTCGTATTTTGTTACATTGCTGTACGGTTGCTGTTCAATATACTAATATTAAACTTATATAAAAAAATATAAGATCAGTAATCCATTGAGATTGCTGGTCTTATAACTGGTGTGCCCGAGAGGATTCGAACCTCCGGCCCACAGTTTAGGAAACTGTTGCTCTATCCTACTGAGCTACGGGCACATAACTTTATCTCTAATATTTTATTACAATTTAAATTTATTGTCAACATAAAGCCGTTGGTTCTTTCATATTTCAAAATTGCAAGTTTAAATGTCCGATTTTTTTAAATAAATTATATAGTGCAAATATTTTACTTTTTGATTGATATCTAGTTTGGCGAAGCGTACTATTTACAATGAGATGGGAGTGTGATAGCTTCGTTTCAGGGGCTTGCATCATGTTCTTTTTAATGCTTGCCTCTGATGCGAGAAAATCACATGCCCAGAGGCTTGTTGTCAATAGCAAACGGTGGGCTTGATTAAACACTTTCTATGCTGCTCCATTCAGTTCATATACTTCCTTCGCTGTCTTATATTTAAGTATTTTACGAGGATAATTATTAATCCAATACTCAATTCTCTTTATTTC
>Ga0268357_100941_pt1 | contig 26384 bp, 32 predicted proteins | sample BioMet10_FD_192466 | JGI IMG/M metagenome (GOLD analysis project Ga0268357, IMG submission 192466) | Sewage microbial communities from Oakland, California, United States - Biofuel 10 (Illumina Assembly) | ecosystem: Engineered > Wastewater > Sewage > Unclassified | place: USA: California... | reverse complement strand
GTACTTCTCCTGTTCTAATTTTTTGGTAGCACAAAAATGATAACAGGTACCATATGCTTTTTCAATTGTTTTCTGAGTTTAAACGATTTTTTTCTTCACACAAACTGATGAAGAGCCTAAAATTATATATATATTTCTAATATTTTAATATCATAATACCATTTTACAACCATAATAGCAATCGCTTACAGTATTGATTTTATCTTATTTTTACCTCATTTTTAAACTCCATACTGCAGATACAAAAAAGCACCGCAGTTTTTTAAGCTGCATTGCTTACTAACTTTATATAATGCTCGGCATATTGCTTAGTAATAATTATCATATTTAATACTTTAAGGAAATGATCTAATTATGAAAATAGAGGAAGATATCGGTAGCAAGATTAAGTATTTTCGCAAGTTAAAAAAGATGAGCCTTGACGAACTGGCTTTAGCCATAAGCAAAAGTAAACCCACTTTATCCAAGTATGAGAACGGTAAAATAATCATTGACATTCTGACTCTTTACGACATTGCTGATGCACTTGATATTGATATTACCCAATTGCTTTATACGAAGCCCAAAAAGATTCTTCTCTCGCCGGAGCATTTTGTACCAGGATTTTTTCAAAATTTAAGTCAGTTCTTCATGTATTATTACGACGGTAGGATTAATCAAACCATTCCTTGCGTCTGCGATATCCTTCAACCACTGGAAACAAATGTATACAAAGTCATGCTTTATATGAATTTTCAAGATTTTGATCATTATAAAACTTGTGAGAATACCTATTGTGGTAAGTTAAAACATTTCGATGCCTTGAGCAGCATAATTTTAGAGAATCAAGACGTGGAAATGGACCATTACCAAATTAGTATTCCCATGCCTTCATTAAATTTACCTACCAAGTGGGGGTTATCATACGGTATTTCTTCAAGGCCATTAATGCCTACCGCAGCTAAAACCCTCATCAGCAAAACTCTTTTGGAGATAACACCGCAATTACAGCAAGATTTGAAAATATCCAAAGAAGATATTCGTCTCTTGAAATTATATAATATGCTAATTGTATTTTGACAGCCACTAAGCTGTATCACCATTATCCCATGAAATAGGCATATAAGAGGTACTTATGGGCCCCAGAGGTGACAGAGTATCTACCCTGGTATAGCGTTTACTATCCAGTTCAGCGATATAAACGCCGTTGGACATCACCTCCTGCAGAATTTTTTCTTCGTCAATATCCCGGGTATAAAAGAAAGCCAGGATATCACCGGAATCCGGATCAGGAAGCATAGCTACCCTGGTATGTACCCAGATCAGGCCATTGCCGGTGTAGCGACGGTATTCCAGATTGATTTCCCGTCCGCCGGAGGCATAGATTTTGAGCATACCGGCATGGCTGAATTTTTCTATAAACTGCCGGCGTTGTCCCGGATCTGGCACCTGATTAGCTGCAGCCAGCATTTTTTCGGCAACTTTGAGTTGCTCCACCAGAGCGGCATAGCCAAAAGCTTTAAGATGTAACGGTGTAGCCGGGGATAATAAACAAAATAGGAAATTTCCGAATAGCTTTAGAACTGTTAGGGGCTGTACCCTAAAAACTTTTCGTTTTTAAGGCAACAATCCCTTTTTCTTATCATCCGCGTCCCCTTATAAACTACGCCATAAATTTATCATGATACGCCAGCGTTAACCAGCCAATTAGCAATATCCATTATTTTAATACCTTCGTACTGATAATCAGGGTGCCCCGTCCTGGCCAGTAACACTTTCGGATAAGCGTCCTTAATCTGCAAAAGCGGTGTTATCTCTCTTTTAAAAGTTTTTTCATCCGTTATGCTGTCGGCAACCTGGATATATAATTTTTCATCTCGTTTAATAGCCACAAAATCTATTTCTTTTTGGTATAGGATACCAACATATACCTCATAGCCGCGCCGTAAAAGTTCTATGGCCACTATATTTTCCAACACCCTGCCATAATCCAGGTTTTTAGTCCCCAGCTTTGCGTACCTGAAAGCGTGGTCGCTTAAATAATATTTATCATTGGTAGAAAGATACCGTTTTCCCCTGATATCATAGCGTGGTATCTTATAAAAAGCGAAAGCGTGGCACAGATACTCCAGATAATTTTTAACGGTTTTATGACTGATTCTTTCTTTATCGGCGATCAAACTGGCAGTGATACTCCTGGCGGAGGACAGGTTGGCAATGTTATCCAGCATGAAATCCACCACATTATCCAGCAAGGCGATGTTCCTTATTTTGTATTTTTGTTTAATATCCTTTAAAATAAGGGTATTAAACACTTCCTTAATATAATCATGTCGGTCTTCCTGATCCTTATATACATAGGAACCTGCCATACCCCCTTCCGTCAGATATCTGACAAAGGCCGCCTGCGTATCTTGCAGGTTAAAATATTGCATGAACTCGCAAAACGAGAAAGGGTAGACAGAAATTTGAAAAGTCCTTCCGGTAAATAAAGTCGCCAGGTCCGAGCTTAAGAGAAAAGCATTAGACCCCGTGATGAAGATATTAAATTTTTCTGAGGCATGCATGCCGTTAATAGCCTTTTCAAAGTTAGGACACATCTGTACCTCATCTATAAGGACATAGTTCTCTTTTTGAGCTTGATAGTGCGCATTCACAAAATCATAAAGCTTATGCGCATCCATTAATTCTTCATAGTCGGGCAAATTATAATTAATGTGGATGACATTAGCGTCTTTATGTTCCTTAAGGACATAGTCTTTAAAAGCTTCTAAGAGCTTGGATTTACCACAGCGCCGTACTCCGGTAATAACCTTAATATCCGGCGTATCTATGACCTTGATTAATTTATCCAGATAATGTTTTCTCGTGATAAGCCGCATTTTTCATCACCTCACGCTAGCATCTTAGCATTTTTATTACCCAAAAGCAAATTTTTTTCTATTTTGGGTAATAAAGTGTTACATAAGAAAGCAAGTAAAGGAAATATTCCTGAGAGCGCTAATGTTAAACATGCCTTGGTGCCCATGACAAAACAATGCTTAGGATTTTTCTAACTTCAAAATATCCGATTGTTGTTTTATTACGGGAACCACGAACAAGATTGCAGGTAAAGAACAAGCCGTCCTAATTATAGGGCGGCTTGTTTTTTATATCAGGTTTTAGAACACCTTGCCCAAGAGGAACCACATGCGTCCCTTGTCCTGGGCTGCGGTGCTCATATTATCATCACCGCCGATACGGCGGGCATAGTCGAAACGGACGAACCAGTCATCCGGCCTGGTGTAGCTGATGGCAAAGCCGTAGCCCTTCAAGATCTCGCTGCCGGAGCTGCCGTCCTTGCTCAGCTGTACCCTGCCGGTATCGAAATAAGTGCTTAAAACTAAGCCCGGCACCCCGGTCTTGTAGCGCAGCTCCGCCGTGGCCACGTAGCCCTGGTCCCCGCTGGCCTCGCCCTGGGGATAGGCCCGGATGGCGTTGGGGCCGCCTAAATAAATATCCTCGGAGCTGTCCAGGTTGCGGCTGGCCAGCTGACCCTGGCCCTTGACCAAAAGGTCCCAGCGGTTGTCAAAGCCCTGGACATACTTAAAGTTTAACACGCCCTTGGTATAAGCGCCCTCGGTGTTGCTATAGCGATAGCGCCCGGAAGAAGTGCTGCCGTAGTTCTCGGCGTACACGATTAGCACGTTCTTCTTGCCTTTAGCGACCTTCACGGTCACATCGCTGGTGCCTACCTCAGATCCGGGGCTTAACACTCCCGCCGCCTGAACCCCGCCTAAGCCGCTGATGTTGTAAAGAGCGGTCTCCAGCTCGTTGGTAGTAATGATGTTCCCCGTCTTGAGCCCGTTTAGGTACCCCTGGGCCACGGTATCTTTCAAGCCGCTCTGGTTCTCCATCGGAAGTTGTAGGTGTGATTTATCTGAATGAGCATCATCTGTAACGATGAGATAGGTTAATTTATGATTTTTAAACCTGTAACTCATATACTGCTGCGAAGCTTTGCAAAAAATAAATCCATAAACCGCATCCGGGATAAATTTGGTTGTGGTCCAGCTTTCAAATTGCCACTATTAATGTACATGACTGTATCCTTGCCGTATTCATAACGTGGCCAATTTGGCAGTCCATTACCATTAGGATTGCCTGTTCTGGCAAAGTTTACCCAATAGTTCATCATTGCCGTTGAGAGGGTGCGATCCTTATCCGTGTACTGGAAATTAAAGTTCTTATCCACATGACCAAAAACATAGTTAATCTCATCAGAATGAGCCGCACCATCAAACTTTAAAGTCGTCTGATGCGCAGGTTCCGCCTGGTCAAAGTAATACACATATATTTTACTATGTCCGGTCATACTTTGCAGGCGTGCCCATGTATAAGTGGGCCACGCAAAAACAGTATCCATAAAAATATTGCGCATGGACGTAAGCGCTTCTGTATCTGTATTTCCAGGATAAATAGTTAGGGCCTGAGACTTTAGTGTACCAAAAAGGTTAGCATACTGCAGATAGTCTTCCTTGTGAACAGGGTTCTGGAGAAACATGGCGCCTTCGTTGGAGTTTGTACCGATAAGTATGTCCACATCATTGTAACGACCCTGACGATAAAGCCTGGTTGCATCATCCAGCAACACGTAACCATCGCACACGGGCCAGTTAGCTCCCATAGTAGATCCCTGATCCTGTAATATTTTTTCTACCGGGACTTGGCGCAAAGCAGCAACATTGGCAGCCCCCAACCGTTTAGCCAGAGCCAGGCCGTTTTGTTCAGCAGACTTTAAGCTTTGCATACCTAACAGCCGTTTCTCTTCCACCAGCCGTTTCTCCTCCACCAGCCGTTTCTCCTCCACCAGCCGTTTCTCTTCCACAGGTCCAAATGCCCCGCCACTTTCGCTAATAGCACGCTTAAACAACCCTTTGGATAAAGGTGAGGCGCAAAGCATACTTACAGAAATGCCACCTGCAGATTCACCAAATATAGTTACATTAGCAGGATCACCGCCAAAAGCAGCAATATTTTTTTGTATCCAAGCCAAAGCTGCCTGTTGATCCATAAGGCCATAGTTGCCTGAAACTTCATGAACGCTTTCCGCAGACAGTTCTGGATGAGCCAAAAAGCCAAACACTCCTAACCGATAGGCGATGCTGACCAACACAACATTTTTTGCCGCCAACTTCTCACCCGTCCAATTAGACTGAGAAGATGCGCCAAAAGCAAAGCCACCGCCATGAATCCACACCATGACTGGAAGTTGTGCCTTTGCCCCCTTGTCGAGAGCCGGAGTCCAGATATTCAGATATAGACAATCCTCGGACTGAGCGCCCATGTTGTTATCAATACTGGCAAAATTACCGCTCACAAGTTGGGGGCAAGCCGCAGCAAAATGATCTGCCTTAAGTACACCTTGCCAGGGCACCACCGGTTGTGGCGGTTGCCAGCGCAATTTACCTACAGGCGGTGCTGCAAACGGAATACCTTTAAATACGGTGAGACCGTTTTCATTAACTCCTTGTACCATCCCGCCCGTTACGCTTACCTGACCGTTATTTACAGGAGTATTACCACTACAAGCACTACTAATGCCAACCATTACTATTAGCAGGATCATGAATATTTTCTTCATTTTTTAGACCCCCAGTTTCTGCAGCCAAGCATTAATTTCTGCTGCACTCGCCTTTGCCGTATCGTTGCGAATAGCCAGTCCTTGTAAAACCGTAGCTTTAGGATACATTTTACGAATTTTTTCATCTATCCCTGCAAGGCCGCTACCCATATGAGTTGTAAACGGAATTACAATCTTACCGTTAAAATCATGGCTGCTTAAAAAGCTGAGCAATGCCGGTGAGTAACTGTACTCCCATACAGGCATACCCTACTCCCTGTTCCACAAGGAAGGTAGCATTATACAACAAATTATAAGTGGCCACGATATGCAGCTGCTCGTAATCTTCTCCAAACCACTCTAATCGTTCTTCACCTTCGTAGGCCAGGAAATAATATAAAAGCCTGGTCTCTATCATCGCACGACCCTCCCTTGTTTTATCATAGCAAGGACAGATCTTCCCATCAACCATTTATGACCCTGAAAAATACCCGGCAGCTATCTTTTTATAAACTGGTCAAGACAGGATGCTGTAAATAATCATAAACCCTTTTCACCTCGCTGGGTTTCAGAGTATCTAACATGGAAGGACAGTTCTTATCCAAGGTGGCAATCTCCCGCAGGTCTTCCTCATCCAGGTTAAAATCCCAGATGTCCAGGTTCTGCGCCATGCGGTCCTTGTGTACGCTCTTAGGATTCTCCTCCACAACTTCCAGTGTTCCAGCCTTACGGTGACATCACCATCTAATAAGCTCACCATCTTTAGACCATACCTGGTTTATAGCCATTTTAACACATCTCCACTTTTTTGTCCTCTTCATTTGCTATAATGCAAACAGGAGGTCGATAAATCATGAACCATTACATTTTCTTCACCCCGGAAGGGTATGCCGAATCACCTAACGAGTCCGAGGTGTTTACGCTCCAGGTCTTAGGCTATGAACATGGGGATACCCCGGAAGCTGCCAGGGAAAGATTAATCGCTAACAACCGCTGGATTATTGACGGCGGGTTTAACGTCGAGATGATTAAGTGGAATGAGCTGAGCAGATAGTTCGTTTAACTTTTAGATCTTAGTGCAACAGCACTTGCTTTACTTAATAAAATTAGTTTTAGCAAGCATTGTTCATACATAATGATATACTGCCCGGCATTTTACAAACGCCACAAATGACACTATCAAGGTCATGCCCTCAGCAATGGAAACCGCAAACCATATACCATCCATGCCTAAAAAATATGGCACAATTAAAACTGCTGCCGCCTCAAAAACCAGCGTTCTTAAAGTGGAAATGACAGCGGAGACAATTCCGTTTGACAAGGCCGTAAAAAAGCCTGAACTGAACACATTGTAACCACAAATTAAAAACGAGAGGGAATACAGCTTCATTCCATGTACCGTCATTTCGAAAAGTTCCTCATCATAGCCTACGAACAACAAAGAAAGTGGTTCGGCCAGAACATGTGCTGCCAAGGTCATAACAGCACCTATGACGGCGTTCAGCTTAAGGCTTTTACAAAACAGATTTTTCAATTCATCTATATTTTTGGCACCATAATTGAAACCAATTATGGGTGCGCTGCCAACAGAATAGCCCATAAAGAAACTGAGAAAAATCATATTCACATACATAATAACGCCATACGCAGCCACACCATTTTCCCCAGCAAAATGTACCAACTGATAATTGTAGAGCATTGCTACGATTGAGATGGATAAGTTAGTCATCATTTCGGATGATCCATTAAAGCAGACAGAGCCCAGCGCTCGCCAATACAACTTCGTTGGAACAAGGCGCAAGAGGCTGTTGTTATCATGCAAAAAATAAACTAAGGGAATCAATGCACCGACTATCTGGCTTATGGATGTAGCTACGGCAGCCCCAAATACCCCCATCTGCAAAACATATACCATAAGAAAATCAAGGATAATATTAAATATGCCGGCAAAAGTTGATACAGCAAGTCCCATTTTAGGTTTCTCTGCCACAACAAAAAAGCTCAGAAATACGTTTTGTAACATAAAAAATGCATTTGCAACAATGACGGTCCTGCCATAAAGCACACATTCGTCAAGGAGCAGCTCGTTAGCTCCCATCCACCAGGCAATCTGACGCATAAATATAAAACCTAGCACCGAAAGAATTATACCCACGAATGCCGTCACACCAATCAGCATGGAAAAGTATTGATTTGCCTTGTCTTGGTCACCTTCACCCAGTGTTTTCGATACTAACGCACTGCCGCCGGTACCAATCATAAAACCAAAAGTAGAAAGCGCTATGAGAAGCGGCATAATAAGGTTAACCGCAGCAAAGGCATTTTTCCCGACTATATTTGAGATAAACAAACCATCCACTATGCCATAAATAGAGGTGACAATCAGCATGACAATAGTAGGAAAAACAAATTGTAACAAGCGTTTATAGGTAAAATGATCAGATAATTGTATTCTCACTGTTCTAAAATTCTCTCCGTCTCTTCTTTAAGAAAGACAAGCTGTTTTTCCATAAATAGCAAAAAAGCTTCCCTCTCCTCCTTAGTAAATCTTAATATGACGCGTCTCTCAGCATTAAGCACAGGCATCAAAGTTCCAGCACAAAATTTACTTCCAGCTTCTGTGAGAAGAACATTCTTGCTCTTACTGGTGCCAGCCAAAGGCATCAAGGAAAGTATGCCAGTTTTTTCAAGTCCAGTAATTGCCGAGTTCACAGTCTGTTTAGGAAAGAACCAGCCGTTGGCAAGGTCATATTGCGTTAACGGTCCCTTAGAGGAACAGATGGCATAAAGAACCCAAAAAGCCGTATCAGAAAGGCCAAAACGTACGGCAAGATTATGATATAAATTGCCCTGTTGCTTATAAAGACGGTTAATCTTGTCAATTTGTGCTTTTGCGTTATTAGACATAATGTAGATGTCTCCTTTACTACATCGTCCGAAATCGGACTATTGCATAGGCTTATGATAGTCCCATTTGGGACTATTGTCAATAACAACACGGACAACATCCACGCCCATTATATCGTCAATTCGGGCCAGTACTACACCGGAAATAAGCTCCAGCAGAACTACCAGACCACAAGAAAGCTGAAGCTGGACATCAAGATACCAAATTATTCAATACGCGCAGCTCATCCTCTTGCAGATAATTCTTAGCAATACCAACATCCTTCAGTTGTAGTAATCAACCTGATATACTTTCCCATCAAAAGCAGTTGTTGCATAATTTGCAACAACTGCTTTTCGTAATAATTCTCCTTTTGTGAATATATTTTTTACATGCCCGGAAATAGTAGAAAAAACTTAGGAGTCGTAAAAGGGTCTATACACGAAAGCCATGTTTTTGCGCTAATTTATCGGCTTACTTTGCCAATTCAAAAGTAATATCTTTGCTGCCGGCAGCAGCAAAAAAGGCTACGCTGCCATCAATATGGCCTATTTGTTGGCGTTCAAACTTTTCACCATTCTGAGCGTATAAGATGACCAGACTACCGCAAGGCGGCCAGTAAGCAATATCGCCAATCTGGTAACCATCATTGCGCAGTTTATCAGTAGGCAGCCCGCCTTGTCCATAGCGATAGCACATTTCACGTTCATACAGATTTTCCATTTTTAAAGTCATGGGCATTTTTTTGACCAGTGCCTTAGTGGCGGCATTATCTTCCAGTGTAGCCGTCAAAACTTTATCATCTACGGTAATCTTAATTTTCGTACCCAGCATTTTAACATCTCCCTGTGCCGTTGCCGGCGTTTCCTGTTTAACGGTAGTGGTAGCGGCACCGACGCTTTTACTGCTGCCGCACCCCGTCAGAATACCCAGAGCCATTACTATAGTTATCAATGTAAAAAACTTTTTCATTTTAAGCTCCTTTCTCTTTTAAGCCATTCTTATTAAGCCATGACTGCGTTTCTTCAGCTAAATTTGCACGCACCCCATCCAGAACCTTGGCCTTATTTCCAACTAGCTTGCGCATATCTTCTACACTTCGGTCGACTGAGTCACCGCCGCTGGTGCAAAACGGAAGTATAATCTTTCCTCCTAAATTGCAATAGGAAGTTGCACACTAAACAAAATTATTCAGCCGCCTCATCCCTCGGTTTTTTAATCAACATCATCTGTTTTTCGCCCCATTTATATAGTTCATTGAGGGCTGGCAAAAGATTGATGCCGCGCTCCGTCAGAGAATATTCAACCTTGGGCGGAATAGTGTCGTAGATGTGCCGCTTTACGAGGCCATCTGTTTCCAGTTCCCGCAGCGATTTGGTCAACATCATGTTCGTAATACCAGATATGCGACGTTTTAATTCGTTATACCTGGTACTTTCTTTTTCATGCAGATACCACAAGATAGGCAGTTTCCATTTCTGCCCAATGATATCCAGCGCATACAGTACCGGGCACCTGTTTTCGGCAACATCCTGCAATGTTTCATCTATATGATAAGTAACCTTTTCCTTTTTGCTCATTTCAGCATCGCTCCTTCTAAAAGTAAGGCAGAAAAAACTGCGTACTTGTAAAAAATATACCTTGTAATTAAAATAAGTATACCAGTTAGAGCTCTAATCTACAAGTCGTAAAGAAAAGAGGAAATATCATGCATTTTACAAGCGGTATCAATAGGCCGCCTTACGAAGCAGAGTCCGGATACTTACAAGTTACTTCAGGTTGTTCCCATGCCAGCTGTGCTTTTTGCAGCTATTTTAAAGACACTTGTTTTAAAAATTCTTCCCTAACAGAAATTGAAGCAGACATAAAGGAAATCCCCCGCTGCTTCGGTTATCCTAAGCGCATCTTCTTGCAAAGCGCCGATGGATTTGCCACTAACTATGGTACGTTGATGAAAACTGCCGAGCTCATCCATAAATACGTTCCGTCCGTAGAAACAATAGGCGGCTATGCCCGCATTGATAATTTTACCGATAAGACGGTTAGTCAGCTGCGCAACATGCAGCAGACCGGTTTTGCCAATCCTTATATCGGCGTTGAATCCGGCGATGATGTAGTCCTAAAGCTGGTCAATAAAGGTTATACCTCAGCCCTGGCAAGGCAGCAGCTGGAAAAGTTAGAAGCAGCTGGTTTTTCTTATAACGTCAATTTTTTAAACGGTTTAGGGGGGCACGGCTACGGTCCAAACCATGCCCGGTTAACAGCTAGACTTTATGACGGTCTGCACCCTAATATGATTGACATGTCTAGCCTGACCCTGGTACCAGGTACCGTGCTTTACCGTAAACGAGTTAAGGGAGAATATGTAGAAGCCACGGAAATGGAAAAGATAGCCGAGGCGCAGGAATTTTTAAGATGCCTGACCAACAAGACCATCTTTATGACTGAACATATCTCTGTACCTTATCATGTCAAGGCCCTCCTGCCTGAGGATAAGGAGGAACTAATTGCCTCCATCGGCAAAATTGCTCAGGAAGTTGGAGAAAGCAAATTAAAGAATTATCGTGACCAGGTCGTCCAATATTTTTAAAGAAAGGTGATTTTATGGAATATAATGGACCATTTACCGTCCGCCGGTAGAAGCTAATACCTTCCTCCTGCCGGTAACCGAGGGGTGTACTCACAATAAATACCGCTTCTGCAGCATGTATAAAGATGTGCCCTTCCGCATCATAAACGGAGCCGAGATTGAAAACTATCTCCATGAAGCTGCCCTCTTCTACAATCGCTGCGGACAAACATTAAAACGAATCTAGGCAGCTTGCCCGCTTAAACGACGCCGGTATTAGGCATATGGACATGCTGATGCTGGGAGCAGCCGGCAAAGGACGCGCCTTGGAGACGCATATCGCCACCTTGGACGAAGCTAAATTTGAACAAAGCTTTCAAAGAACGCTCCGCCATATTTAAAAATTAGCTTATCCCTGCCCGTAATCAGCTGCAACCTTAACAAAATTAACGTCATATTTAAAGAAGCGAAGGTAATCTCATGGAAAAGTCAATTTTTGATACAGTTAAACTGCCTTATTTGAAATTAAAAAATAGAATCATACGTTCCGCCACCTGGGAAGCCTTAGCTAAACCAGACGGTTCTCCCTCCACACCGCAGATAGAAATATACCGTGAACTAGCTGCAGGTGGTGTAGGCGGCATTATTGCCGGCTTTACCAGTGTAGCTGAGGATGACAATTATTTTTACGGCATGGCCCGGTTAAGCAGCGATGCTTTAATTAAACCCTGGAGCCAGGTAACCTCCGCCGCTCACCAGTACGACTGCCCTATCTTAACCCAGCTGGCCTTAGGAGAATACCGGCAAAACGGAAAAGCTTACGAGCCGAACGAGGCGGTCGCAGGCCAAATTAAAGAAATCATAAACCTGTTCGGCGAGGCTGCCCGCCGGGCTAAAGCCGCCGGTTTTGACGGTGTCCAAATCCATGCGGCCCATAACTTTTACCTGAGCCGTTTTATCAGTCCCGCTTATAATCACCGGCAGGATCAGTACGGCGGCACTACGGAAGGCCGGGCCAAAATTCTTCTGGACATCTTGAAAACTATCCGCCAAAAAGCGCCCGGAATTCATGTGACCATTAAAATTAACTGCAGCGATTTTATGTGCGGTGGATTAGAGTCGGACGAGTCGCTTAAAATCTGCCAAATACTGTCCCAGGCCGGTCTCGATTCTATTGAGGTTAGCGGCAACGGCACCTCTGTAAGCGGCATACGGGCCGGCCAAAACGAAGGATATTTTCTGCCCTTTGCCCAAGCTCTGCGCAAGACCTGCCCGGTACCTATTATCCTGGTAGGCGGTCACCGCAGTTTGACCTGCATGAACCGAATAATTAACGAAGACAACATAGACCTTCTTTCCCTTTCCCGTCCACTTATCAGGGAACCTGAACTAATACAAAGATGGCAACAGGGCGATACAGCTCCTGCTGCCTGTATTTCCTGTAATTCCTGCTACCATACCCCAGGACATAGATGCCTTTTTGTTTTAAGAAAAACAAAATAGAATGCTACTAAAAACCTAAGATTTCTAAAATATAAACCCTCTGGAACATATAATTCCAGAGAGTTATTGTTTTGGGAACCAAGAGCAGGTTTTGAACCGCCGGCCCTCGCATTATAATTTATGCAACAACCCGACAAATCGGAATTTGTTTGTCAATAAAATCTGTACCCATTAGAACTGCGTAGTACCGTTCCCAAGAGAACTATACCTACAACTTCCAGTTTGTACATATGATACTATAAATTCTACGTAAAAGCTATTCTCAAAACTTAAAAGTTTTAAATACGGAAAGCGATTTTCAAAAACTTGGAAACCCGCTTATTTACTGATGGAGCCACCAACAGGATTTGAACCTGCTACCCTCGCATTACGAATTCTTTGCATACGTTTTGCAGCTTTCGGCTAATCTTTGCCCAACCGCATTATTGTTGGCTGGGCAGTTATTGTTAGAAAGACTTGTTGGTGTAAGTTTATGCAATTTTGTTCCAAATAAGGAACCAAGATTTCATTTGGCTCCTACCAAAAACCAGTTTTTATTTATCATTTAATTTTCTTGGCGGCACGCCTCCAACAACACAATTGTCCGGAATATCCTTTTTGACAACTGCACCAGCTGCAATAATTACATTGTTCCCAATATTAACACCTGGCAGGATAGTAACGTTACCGCCAATCCATACATCATCACCAATGTTGACAGGTTTGCTATTTCTCAAAAATGAAGTCATCTTTTCCAACACTGTCCTCAATGCATCCCCATTTGCTTAAGCCATGGAAGGATGTCGGCCTTATTTGTTATGCGTAAGCCATTAAGAACTTTAGCTTGAGGAATTTCTTTTTTTATATCAGCGATACTCTGAGTAATACCCGAACCACCACTAGTACAAAATGGAATAACCGTTTTCCCTGTAAAATCATAAGTCTCCAGGAAAGTATTTATTAGCATGGGTTCAGTTCCCCACCAAATCGGGTAACCAAGGTAGATAATTTTATATTTAGCAAAATTATCTATGCGGTTCTTAATTTGAGGTCTATTTTTTTCATACCATCATGCCAAGATTTCATAAACTGCCTCAATTTCTGCTATATACATAAAGGAAAAATCCTGGTCAGGAAAAGCGGCTGACATAATATCCTTATCCAGGAAACTTTCAGGAGCAAGCTGTTGGCGGAAAAAAGGCTTACAGATAAATACGTATTTCCCTTCTGCATAAGTCGTTTGTCCATCTATTTCCGTAAGGGTAAGTCCTGCCTTCTGGATTTTGTCAGGTTCATCTGCTCCAGAATGACTACCCATATAGACTAAAGCTTTTTCATATTTTGGGAAATCAAAATAAGTCATAGTAAAACGTCCACTGGCATCAATATTTTTTTTAGTATAACGCTGAGGACGAATATAAACGGTTACTACCGGTTTTTCACAGACATTCCCAAAACCACCCCAGGCTGCCGTTAATGCATTAGTTGTACCATTTGCTGTGGCACTAACCAAATACCAATTCTTTTGGCGCATACCAATAATAGGGTCAATGACCTTAGTAATCTCACTTAAATCCATTTTTCTTGTTTTCATGATAATCACCTTTCTGCCTCTTGAGGCATTTTTTATTAATTATTTATAAGCATTTTCATAGATTGCAAGATAATCATCATCGGAAAGTGTGAGCGGATCAGCGGTAATATCCCCGCCCAGTACCTGGTGTACCATGGCCGGGTACTGCTTCAATTCTTCTCTCTTGATACCAGCTTCACTCATCTTGAGATTAGCACAGCCTACAGTCGCAATCAAGTTATCCAGCGCCTTGATAAAGTTCTTCCCTGATTTCGGGTTTTCTACACCCATTGCTTGGGCCATTTTGCGCATGGGTTCCTCAGCTGCTTTTCTCTCCGCAAAGAAATCAAAATAAACGTGGGAAATCATGATTAAACCTGCTCCGTGTACTAAGTCCTTATGGAAACTTCCCATGACATGTTCCATTGTGTGCTGAGAAGTACAAAGCATATAATAACCAGCAAGGGTATTTGCTAACGCCATATTTGCTCTCGCGTCTTTGTTGTTTCCATCTTTATAGGCAGTCGGAAGGTTCTTTGCCACCAGTTCAATCGCCTTCAAGGCAAACATTTCGCCCATAGGATGTTCTTTCGTATTAATAACGCTTTCAGCCGCGTGATAGAAAGCATCCATCCCCTGATAAGCAGTAAATTTGGGCGGTACGCTCATCATAAGATCAGAATCAACTATCGAAAGGGTCGGGAACATAGACGGGAAAAAGATGCCGGTCTTTTCATTGACCTCATCGTACGAAATAACGGCTGCCATATCAACTTCACTACCGGTTCCGGCAGAAGTTGTTATACAAACAATCGGTGCCGCTGCGTGCTGTGCATTTTTTTTGCCGCCCTTGGCGCTCTGGGAATAATCCCATATATCACCGCCATTCGTCATCATAAGAGCAATGCACTTTGAACAGTCCATAACAGAACCTCCGCCCAAAGCAACAACAAAGTCACAACCCGTCTTCTTAGCTTTATCTGCCCCATCCATAACATTGCTTCTGGTCGGATTGGTACGAATCTCATCAAACAACTCATGTTCCACGCCTGCCAGTTCCAATTCCTTTTCCACACGGGCAAGATAGCCATATTTTTTCGTGGACTGACCATTTGAGGTGGTTATGAGTGCTTTTTTTCCCGGAAGGGTCTCTTTCCTGAGATTATGAAGTTGCCCTGCCCCGAAAAGCACTTTTGCAGGCATAAAAAATGTAAAATTGTTATACATAATAAAAATCCTCCTTAAAAATGAAGTCATCCTTTTCTGATGCTATCTTCATTTTAATGGAGGATGGTCTTAATTTCAGTGGTAAATCTTACAATTAATAGTGGTAAATGTTTATGTGTTTTCTAAAACAAATTGTCTTGGGGTCTTACCATAATAGTTGAGAAAAGCCTTATGAAAATTACTTTTATCTGTATAGCCAATCATCGGTGCTATTTCTTCAATAGATAAATCGGTATTTTTCATCAAGAAAACAGCTCTTTCCATCCTTAGAGACAGAAGGATTTGCGAAAATGTCTTTCCTGTCTTTTGTGAAAGCTGAGAAGAAATATAGGCTGGATGATAGTCAAATTCCGCTGAAAGCACAGAAAGCGTTATATGGTCAAGGTGCTCGTTTATGTAGCTAATCATTTGTCCCATTATATCTTTAGTAACAGGTACTTCCCTTAAAAGTCTGAACTGACGTGAGAGTAACATAATAAGCGCCATGGTCATAGTTTTCAAAATAGCTTGTGTATCAGCCTGCTTATTCGCATACTCAACAACCATGAGTTCTATGAGCGCCCGTATTGAGTTGTCATGCATGTTCTCGATACGGATAAATTCATCAGAAAAACTGTTAATCTTAGGATCAAGGAAGAAATGCAGCAGTCTGTTATCAGAGGATATCGTTTGTAAGAAATTGCGATAAAAAACCTCTTTTTTAATCAAAACACCAACAATGATGATAGCTTTGTCGCTAGCACCATACAGCGCATAACCAGAAAACGGCTGTCCGATGTAACACTCGTTCTCCCGTATTGTTAAATGATTATCAAACCGATAACTTTGGGCCCCATAATCTCCCTTATAGGCATAGTTTATGAAGAAAAAATCCTGGCGATGAAATTTTTCGTGTATTTCCGTTCCCTTGAAGACGCAAACCACAATATCTTCTTGCGGCTCACCTAGCCAACGAGAAATTAGTTCTTTTTTCTCTCCGATTTGGCATTCTTCAAAGTTCCAATGTAAATTTGGGAAGTCGTCTCCTAGTTTTTCTATTGATTTATCAATAGGCATATACTGCATCAACGTAACCTCCTCAGAAATATCATCAAATCTTATCTATATATTAATCGTTTTCATGCTGAATATGGTGTCTTTTATTGGTTCTATTGTTACATACTCACATATTTCTTCAATGGATGGGGCTTTATCGCCTTTTTATCTAAACAACATACCAGTTATATCTTGATATTCGCTTATAACACAATAAATCTCTACCTGTTCCTTTTTCACCCTGTATAGGGTTTATCAATAGCTTCATCTAGTCTCCTCCAAAGCTGCTTTCACTTCATCCAAGCTCAACCACCCTTTTCCATCAGCAACTGCTGCTTCTGCTGCTTGCAATTTTGCCAGTAATTTTCTTTCCGCCCTGTCCCGCTCATAATCTTCAATCGCGATTACGACAAATTTCCCCCTGCCATTTTTAGTTAAAAATACAGGCTCTCCCTCTTGGCATTTTTTTAATACCTCGTTATAATTTCTCAAATCCGATACAGGTAATATGCTAGCCATAAGCTCAACTCCTCCCAAAACAATCTATACCAATCCTATAATTTAATTATAGCCAAATGCGCTGTAAAATTCAACTTAAAATTTTACAGCAAAACTGAACATAATCGTGGAGCGGACCCAGGCTTGTAAAGCTATAGCCAAGACCAGGTCAGGATTTAAGGAAGGCCGCTGACAACGTTTTGCCTGAGGCGCAGTACGCTTTGGCAGAGTGCTATGAATACGGATTTGTCCAACTTTAACGCCTACCACCTGTTGGAGTAAAAATTTATGGCCCTGTAAACGTATCTCTCCTACGCTTACAGAGCCATTTTCGCACCCATTTATACATTCGCACCTTATCCCGTCGTCAACTTCAGGCCTACGCTGATGCCGAGGCATCTATGCTACCTTCATAAAGGGTTTCCGGAGCGATATCTATCTCACCGTTTTCCCATACTGTAACGCCATAATCCAGGTAAACTTCCCTAAACAGCTTTTCATCTGCTAATTTCTTAAAAGCGGGTTTATTTAACAAAGGTTTAAAATCAAATATCTTAGCTTCGCCAGTACTAAAGCGTAGCCACAATCTATGTTCCGATAGCGGTTTAATACCGCAGACCTTGATATCCGGCTTTTTCTCACCTGCATAAGCAATACCATCAATAACGTACATCTTCTCCACCTCCTATTGCAATGGAGCTATCTTACCAAAAGGTTCATTTCTAATTGCCTTAATCCAGGCTCGATACAGTTCATCCTCGTGGATTGCGGCCCATGCCTGAACTAACTTTAGTTGTTTTACAGGTAGGCTCCCTGAAAGCAACTCCCCATCTACACCTATTGAAGCTTCATATTCTGCATAATATACGTGAAAATGAGGTTTGTGGTGCCGGGAATCATCAGAATAAATCATCTTAATCACAATATTATAGAAACGGCATAACTCCGGCAACAGACCCACCTCCCACATGATTTATTTTCAATTATATTATACCATAATAAAAAAAATATGCCACCTAACTTATGCTATTTTATATACCATCTAAAATAGCCGACATCAAGCGGCCTTTTCGTTACAATTTTAAGCGAACCTTGCACCTACTTATACATCATGCCAGGCATCCGCACCTTATCCCTGCCGTCCTCCGGCATCTTTAAATCGCCTAAGAGTACCGCCGCCCGGACGGCAGACTTTCCGAACCGCTCCCGCACCTCTTCCACCGCTGTTTCCAGCTTATCTCTGCGCACCAGGTGCTCCACGTCCGTAAAAACGTCCGGCTGCTGTGGTCTGCCCTGTGGTACCAGGTCAATGCCCCTGATGCTCAGGGCCCGGACCAGCTTATCCGCCGGCCAGCGTTCCTGCAGCAGCTGTCTCCCCGCCTGGGCCAGAAGATACGGGCTGCGGGTGGCCAGGTTAAAGCGTTTCTGAAACTGCCGCACCCCCAGGTCGCTGCCCCGCGCGCTCACATGGACCCCCATGGCCGCCAGCTGATGCAGCCTGAGCCTTCTACCTACGTCCTGGGCCAGCTCCAGCAGCACCTTCCAGCGCTCCTCCTCCGTCGCCAGGTCGGCCACACAGGTAATGCCGTGGCCGATGGACTTAACCGGCGAGACGAAATCCTTATGCATAACCCGGGAAGCGTCATACCCGGAGGCATAGTACCAGAGGTCAACCCCATTCTTGCCCAGCCAGCATTCCAGCGTCTTGACCGGCAGAGCCGCCACCTGCCCGATGGTGGTGATGCCACGGTCCATGAGCCTGCGCTTCGTAGCTGGTCCCACGTACAGCAGCTCCTCTACCGGCAAAGGCCAGACTAGGTTCTTAAAGTCAGCCTTGCTGATGACCGTGATGGCGTCCGGCTTCTTCATATCGCTGCCCAGCTTGGCAAAGATTTTGTTAAAGGAAACCCCGATACTGACCGTCAGGCCCAGTTCCTCCCTCACGCTTCGGCGGATGGCCTCGGCTATTTCCAGGCCGCTGCCCAAGACCTTCCGGCTCCCCGTGACGTCCAGCCAGCACTCATCCATCCCGTAAGGCTCCACCAGGTCCGTGAAGCGGTAATAGATGGCATGGACCAGCCTGGAATATTTCAGGTACTGGTCGTAATGAGGCGGGACCATGATCAGGTCTGGACAACAGCATTTAGCTTCCCAGTTGACCATGCCCGTCTTCACCCCGCACCTTTTTGCCGGGTAGGACTTAGCCAGCACGATGCCGTGCCGGCTTTCGGTGCTGCCGCAGACCGCTACCGCCCTGCCTTTAAGTTCCGGATGCAGCATCATCTCCACCGAGGCATAAAAACAGTTCAGGTCACTGTGCAGGATGATCCGTTCCCCCATGGTCCCCCACCTCTTCTACCGCCGTCTTCCTTTGCCTGGCACGGATAACCTTTCCAATCTGCGCCACTCGTAAATCACTCTCCGCTATTTCAGCAGGCGTGTAGAGCTCCCGTTCAACCTCGTCCCAACTTCGCCCCATAGCGGTATTATTATTGGTATTGTTATTAGTTACCTTACCCATCATTAACACATCCTTCGCTCCACGAACCAGCGGCCCAGGTTGCTGCCGGTAAGTTCACAGCTGCGTTCAAAAAACAAGTAGGTCTCTCTACCTCCGACCCGGATGGTATATCTGTCCCCCTGACCGCCCGCCTTAAGAGAAGCGGCCTGACGCAGCTCCACCACCTTGTCGATGGTGTAACGTCTTCCATCCTCCCAGATAATCTCTTGCGGCCACAACCTGCCCTCCTGATCAAAGCTGGCCGTGACCTCCACATAAGCCTTAACCTTTGCCTCAGCCATGCTCTCGCCTCCTGTTTGTTCGAGTAAATAATCTTTAGTAAAACTGTTGTTTTACTATGGTGAGATTATTATACCACCAACCCGTAAATTATGCCAGGGGTCAGCGCAAATTATTTGAGAAGCGGTGTTCGCAATAAATATATAAAAAGAGCCCCGGCCATATGGTCAGGGCTGGTACATGCACGGGCCAAAATAACGTTGATGAATTGATGGAGGCCCTGCATACTGAAGATTGAGTTTTACACGCAGTTTAAGACGGGCTTCCGAAATTTCGGAACCCGTTAATTTTTTTGGAGCCACCAGCAGGATTTAAACCGCTGGACTTAGCATCACAATTTACGCTACAACCCGACAAAGCGGAATTTGTAGGTGTGATTTATCTGTATATATGCAATTTTGGAAAGACAACTGTTGCCATCATGAAGAAAAGATGCATTCAGAAAATTATCCTGAATGCATCTTAATTTGCTATATGGGCTTAAGTGGCAGAGATTTGAACTCTGGCGGACTTTAACACTCAGATTGGGAAGCGAGCCGGTTCTGAATTTGTTTATTTTTTCGGAACCGTATTGCTAAGCCAATACTGCAAAGTCTCATAGAGTAAATCCGTCGCTATTGGCTTAGCCAGATGCGCGTTCATACCAGACTTTAAACAAGTACGGACATCCTCGTCATAAGCATTAGCGGTCATGGCGATAATCGGTACGGTTTGCGCATCCAGGCGGTTCAGCCGGCGGATAGCTTTTGTGGCAGCTAGTCCGTCCTGATGCGGCATCTGCACGTCCATTAAGATTACATCATAAGTATATTGTTCGGAATCCGCATATTGCTTCACCACCAGCAGACCATCCGCAGCTACGGTTACCTGTGCTCCCTTCTTTTCTAATAAACGCGTCATGATTTCGGCGTTGATAGCATTATCTTCTGCTAACAGGATTTGTTTTCCCTGCAGGGAAACAGTGGAGCTTTTTTTGGTAACAGGTTCCGCCACTGTGGGCACGATGGTACAGGGCAAATGCTGAATTTTGAATTCGGAACCATGACCTTTGCTGCTGCTAACCGTGATTGCCCCTCCCATAAGTTCCACCAGGCTTTTGACGATAGCTAAGCCAAGGCCGGAACCGGTGCGAGCCGAATTATTGCTGGCAGATTCCTGTTCAAAAGGCTGGAAAAGTTTTTTCTGAAACTCTTTGTCAATACCGATGCCGTCATCCTTAACCGTGACATCCATTTTTAAACTGGCAGGCGTAATATCGTAAGTATGAAGGGCCAGAGTGACATGTCCGCCTTTGGGGGTAAACTTGACGGCATTGGATAACAGGTTAAATAAAATTTGGTTGAAACGCAATTTGTCCAAAAGCAAAGTATAAGTGGTAAGCGGATACTGAACCTTAAAGGTAATATTTTTAGCCTGACACAACGGCGCAATCACCGCCTCCAGGTAATTATTAAATTCCTGATGCTCGTAATGTTCCGGATGCAGTTCTAATTTACCGCTTTCCACCTTGGACATATCCAGGATATCATTAATGAGCAGCAGTAAAAAGTGGCTGCTTTCATCAATCTTGTGCAGATACTCCATGGCTGCGGCCGGCAGTTTTTCGTCCAGGGCCAGGCTGGTCATACCCATGATCCCGTTTAAGGGAGTACGGATATCATGGCTCATGCGAGCCAAAAAATTAGTCTTGGCCGCATTAGCCATCTCTGCCTGCCGCATGGATTGTTCTAGCTTCAATTGCTGCTGTTGTTCTTTTTCAATTTGCTCGGTAATATCTGACCGGCAGAAAACCAGGTAGCGTTTTTCCGCATTTAAGTAAAAGAATAACATCTGCATATATCTATAAGGTTTTTCTTTAGGCATGTAGTTATCGTTAATACGGAAATAAATAGAATAAGTTGAGGCTTTTTCTAAATGCTCCCGGATATTTTTTAAAGTAAATGCCTGCCGGCAACTTTCCTGGTCTTCCTGATAAACATAGTGCGGCACATAAAAACCGACAATATCCTGGAACAGGCAGCTTTACGCCGGCTGGGCCAAGGCCTCGGACCGTGTTTTAACCAGGCGGACCTTTTCCGTCTGTAAGTCGGCATAAGCCGCATTGTCAAAGCCAAAGGTTATCAGGCTGGACATAACCTCCCGCAGAATTTTTTCTTCGTCAATGTCCCGGGTATAAAAGAAAGCCAGGATATCACCGGAATCCGGATCAGGAAGCATAGCTACCCTGGTATGTACCCAGATCAGGCCTTTGCCGGTGTAGCGACGGTATTCCAGGTTGATTTCCCGTTCGCCTGAGGCATAGATTTTGAGCATGCCGACATGGCTGAATTTTTCTATAAACTGCCGGCGTTGTTCCGGATCTGGCACCTGATCAGCTGCAGCCAGCAGGATGTCTTTGGTTTCCTGCTGCTGTTCTTTAACTTCCGGTTCTGCCTGCAAGGCATCCTGCTGAACAGTATTACTTATCTCGTGAGTATAATGTAAATACTGACTATTATTGATACTCACATTCCGATCTTTGGTAACGTTAAAACAAGAACTGGCCAGGATGCCACTAGCTAGGGACTGCATGCGCAGCCTTTCCTCAGCCAGCATTTTTTCGGCAGCTTTGAGCTGCTCCACCAGGACGGCATAGCCAAAAGCTTTAAGAGACTTTCCCTGATCATCTAAGCGGTTCTGCATATGGACATGGAACCAGTAATAGACTCCCTGGTATTTCATGCGCACGGTGCATTCGGCTTCCTGAGCGCCCTGATCGATCGTTTTAATCATCTCGCTATACAGCTGGCAATCACGCGGCGATAGTTCCGTATATTCCATGAAAGCTTCCGGATAATTGTCCATAGTGGTAGGAACATTCTTAATTGGCTCCGGCATATAGGGAGCTTCATAACGGTGTAGCCGGGGATAATAAACAAAATAGGAAATTTCCGAATAGCTTAAGAGCTCCCGGAAAGCTTGTTCCTTTTCCTGCAGTTGTTCCTGTAGTTCTTGAATACGGGCGTTGGCAGTATAAAGCTTCGTTTCTGCAGCACTATTTTTTCCATGATCAGCTTTCCTCGCGTATTTCTAAAATTATTATCCATTTTAAAATATTATACTACATTAAAGAACAATAAGGAAAGCCTCATTTTTTATCTGATTTTCTCTCTTACTTGATATACTTTGCTAATGTTGCAAATAAGGCAGATGGATTAACAGGCTTAGTAGCATAGTCATTCATGCCTGCTGCTTCAGCTTCTTTAATATCCTCTTCAAAAGCATTAGCAGTCATAGCGATGACAGGAATATTTTTCAAGTCTTCCCTCTCCAGCTTTCGAATAGCCCTAGTTGCAGCATAGCCATCCATCACCGGCATGCGTACATCCATCAAAACCAGATCATAATAACCAGACATGGAAGCCTGTAAGGCTGCTAACGCCTCTTGGCCATTCTCGCACCAGTCCACATGCATCTTTTTGTTTTTTAAAAGCAAGGTAGCTATCTCAGCATTAAGTTCGTTATCTTCACATAGTAAAACATTTTTATGGCTGAGCTTAGCTTGGATGATGGTTTGCTGTTTACGTTCTTCTTCCTGTTTTAGTTTAATCTCATCCTCTTTCTTGGCCCAATGTTCAATGGGAAGATCCACCACAAAGCGAGTGCCAGTATTTATCTTGCTCTGCACCTTAATCTGGCCATTCATGAAGTCAACAATTCTTTTGACAATGGCAAGACCCAGCCCGGTACCGACAACGTTCTTGGCTTCAGGGCGCTGCTCCTGGGAAAACGGTTCATACATATGCGTCATAAATTCTTCACTCATGCCGATACCGGTATCTTCCACGACAATACGATGAGTATAACCAGCTACCGGTGGTTTCGGCACTTGTACTGAAACATTAATGTTTCCACCTGCTGGGGTGTATTTTATGGCATTAGAGATAAGATTTAGCAACACCTTTTTTACCTGGACACGATCCACTTTAATAACTTCATGCGGATAAGCAGAAAAATCCATGGTCAAATGCACGTTCTTCATAGCAGCTGCTGGCTGCAAAGCTGTCACTACTGATTCCCAATACTGGTTTCCGTCTACCGGTTCTGGTTTTAATAACAACTTACCGCTTTCAATACGTGACAGTTCTAAGGTGTCGTTAATGATGTCTAAAAGCAGTTCACCAGCGATTTTAACCTTGCCCAGATATTCTTGCTTCTTAGCCATATCCTGGTCCTGCAAAGCTAGTTCTGTAAAACCGATAATACCATTAAGTGGTGTACGTAAATCATGACTCATACTGGACAGGAACAGAGATTTTTTTTGATTAGCAGCTTCTGCCTCGTCTTTTAAACGTTCAATCTCTAACACCCTATCATGTTCTTTGCGAAGTAATCTTGTCACATCTGTTCTATAGGCAAAGAAAAGCTTATTCTCTCTATCCAGTAACTGGATACAAATACTTTTTACCTGGCCGTTGGGTAGGTTATAGGTGTATACATATTCTGAATTATCGTAGCAGCACTGCATAATGAAGTCAATGAATTCAGTGGCAGAACGAATGACTGTTCCTATCTGTTCGCGGAAATTAATCAGATAATCTTCAATAGAAACTAATCTGTCCCGTTGATCAGGACTTGTTGCCGTGCTCAAGACAATACGGCATGTATCTGCTTTTCCATCAAAATAGGCAATGTAGTCATATTCCTTTTCAAGGGCTTTTTGAAACATAGTTTCTTTAATAATACGCTGAGAAATATTTTCTTCTGATACCTTTAAATATAAATCGCCCGTATCAGGAGAACGCATTAAACGAAAACTAGTCTGCATATCGATATGACCATAAGTCGTTTCCATACGAAAACAGAAGGATCTAGGATAGTTATCGGTTTCATATAAAAGCGGTAAATTTTCTGGCTCCATCAATTTCAGAATCTGGTGTTCGTCCAACCTTGGAACATGTTCCAAGACAGCATGGAGATATGATGAATAAGTAAGTGCATCACCATAAATGCCCTTTAAGAAATTGTAACCCTCATCAAGGGCCAGGCAATTCTTCGTAATGTTCCATAACCGAAATGCTGTATAACCATCCTGCCAGAACGGCTTGTCATTACTTGGACCGTTAAACATGATATCGTGGAAGGCTTCACGTTTGTGGCGCAGGTCCGAGGATATGTCAGTTTTGTCATTTGCATCTGTAAATTCATAAAAGTAAATAGCATAAGCTGCTTCTTTGTCCCAGGTTGTTGAAACAACCTTGACTTCTAGCTTACGATGTGTACGTGGTTCTTCTACTATATGAGTTCCCATGTCAATATGGCTTAAAAGACCGACCATCCCGTTGGGTATATCAGAATAGAAAAATTGTTGAAATGTCATAGCTGTATCAAAGATAACTTTCGGCTTTAGCATCCTGACAGCAGCCTTGTTATAATAACAAAGCCGTTCTGACTTGCAGGTCATGATAATCATGGCGCTGGCATGTTCATCCAGAAATTTTGTCAATGCCATTTCAGTGTTCTGTGCTGAATTTACTAGTGATTGTACTGCCTCTGTGATATCTTCGTAATGCGTGAATGCGACTTGGGAACCATCCTCCATCACATGATATTTGGATATAGCATGGACATACCGATATTCATCTTTCCCATATAAACGGGCCTGGTAAACTACATCATATTTACCTTCTTGAAGTGCAAACTTATAAACTTCCTGAGCTAATCTCTGGACATCATCAGGATGGACTTTTTTAAATACGCAGGTATCAAAATGTTCGGTCAGCACGTCGCGCGTTTCACCCTGAAAGACGCAAAGACCATCTGTGACAAGCAGGGTAACCACTTTTCCGCCAACATACTGAAAAACGGCAAAAGGTGCTTGTAGTGCTTCATAGGCTTCGCGTCTATCTTTTTTAAAAACATACCTGCCATCATTTTTCATAATCGGTAGCCCTCCAAATTGTCGTATAAGATTGCTTAATTTTCTTATAATGATGATACTATAAATTTTAGAAAAAAGCTATGCTCAAAACCTTAACGGTTTGACCATACTGAAAGCTAAACGTATTTAGGTCGTTGGCACGTAATCAAAACTTATGGCCAAAACAGCAAAAAGCGAGGTTCAGGATTTTTTCCTGAGCCTTGCTTTTCGCCATATTGGCTTAAGTGGCAGAGATTGGAACCGCTGGCCCTCGCATTACAATTTATACAGTAACCCAATAAATAGGAAGTTGTACAATATAATTTTTATGTTTGTGACAAAATAATGCCATTACTGTCTCAGATTTACCACTTTTCGACCTCCCAATTAACTAGTCTAAAGCAACTAGTTGACCTAAGACTGTATTAATCGTCAACCCATCCAATTTCTGATTCAGCCTCCCAGAAAGTTTTATCATCAAAAGTCAGAGTATTTTGCTTGCGTTTACTTGCATTCGCTATCATTTTCGGATATACTATAAAAAAAGGAGAGTGATTCATATGGCAAATACATCAGCAATCTATGCGAGAATTGATACAAATTTAAAAAAAAATGCTGAGGAAATTCTTTCTCAGCTTGGGATTTCTCCATCTAGTGCTATCCAGATGCTCTATAGTCAAATCGTTTTAAATAAAGGAATCCCTTTTGACCTGCGTTTGCCATCTGCACAACCTACAGCAATCGGCAATATGACCCAGACAGCACTTGATGCTGAATTAAACAAAGGTATTGAATCTATGAAAGCAGGTAAAACCTATTCTGCCGATGAGGTC
>Ga0268357_100935_pt1 | contig 26543 bp, 24 predicted proteins | sample BioMet10_FD_192466 | JGI IMG/M metagenome (GOLD analysis project Ga0268357, IMG submission 192466) | Sewage microbial communities from Oakland, California, United States - Biofuel 10 (Illumina Assembly) | ecosystem: Engineered > Wastewater > Sewage > Unclassified | place: USA: California... | reverse complement strand
TGACTGGCAGGAGCAGATCATCCGCGACCTGTTCGGTGTTTTAAAGCCAAACGGATACCGGCAGTTCAATACGGCCTACATCGAAATTCCAAAGAAGATGGGAAAATCTGAGCTTGCCGCTGCCGTCCTTTGCCAGCAGCATTACCATTCATGAAATTCCAAGCCGCAGAGAGCGGATAAATATTCCTTTCACTGATCCGGAAGCTTCTATTGTCTTCTATATTGCATATCTGAAAAAAAAATGCCGAGAAGCTTTCTGCCCTTCTCAGCATTCTGAAACAGAAATAGATCTACTTTGTATTTTTAGTGATCAAAGAAGTTACTTCTTTGACAAAGTCATCTTCACCGATACAGTAGCCCAGCACATGATCAGCATCGATCGAAGTGCGATTCTTAACAAGCTCATACTGTGCCGGCAGATATTAGCTCCATGTATTTTCCAATTCTTTCAGACGCTGATCCAGACCTTTCTGGATCTTTTCTTTCTGACTGTCATTCTCATACTGGAAAAGCATGACTTCGGTCGCCGTAACATTCATCAGCGGCATATAGCAGGCCGCGTCCGAATAGTCCCCAGCATCAATGCTCAAGAAATCCTTGATGTTGTCCTGGCTCATTTCCATCATTGCCGGTGCGTCCTGGATCGCAGCAATACTAGTGCTGACGCTCTTCAGGTCGACTTTCTTACTGCCGGACGATGAACATCCAAGCAGTGTACAGGTGCATAGCAGTGCAAGCAGCTTTTTCATTGTTTGTGTACCTCTCCTGCTCAGATACTACCATAGTCCACAAGACGGCGTCAAAAAACGCCCCTTTCTATATTTATAGAAGAGGACGTTCCTAGTTATGCTTTTGGTGAAGCTGTATTCTTTTTCTTCTGCATCTTTGCAATCTGCGCAGTGAACCACGGTGTCAGGAAAGAAGTAACTATGACACTGGCAGCGATCTGTGCCGTCGCAATCGGACAGATAGCAGCATACTTTGGATCAACATCCGCTAAGGCCTGAGGGTTGGCAACGGCAGATGCAGCGGTAGAAGAGATAGCGGCGGCTGCGATGCCATCATGACAGAGCAGTTTTTCCATCAGGACAGTCACAGAGCCGATGACAAGTGTCGTAATGACGCCCAGCAGAATGCCGGAGACACCGCCTTCAAACAGCTGTGCAATGCTCATATTTGCGCCTAAGGCAAAGCCGACAACAATGATCGATGGTGTAACACCTGCACTTAAGATCTTCTTCAATGCAGGGGACAGGGCACCAATGACCATGCCGAGGACCAGAGGCAGAATGGAACCGATGATAGCACCGAGAGAAACACTGGCCAAGCCAGCCGAGCTCAGGGCGATCATGGTCACCGTTGGGCCGACGCTCAATGAGGTAATGCCGACGGCTCCTTTATCCGAATCATCTCCCATCGTTGCAACGATGCCGGAATACAGTGCATTGTTGGCAACCGAGATGCCGCCGATGACAGCTAAGGAACTTAAGCCTAAGAAGCTGTCGTGGAAGAGGAAAGCAATGGCAAAGCCAAGAAGAATAGACAGAGCGATCTTCGTAACAATGATGACACCGCCCTTCTTGAAGGCCTGACCAGCCGAATGAATATTCATGCTGGCGCCCAAGAAGAACAGGAAGATTCCTACAAGAGCTCCTGTGCCATGTACAACAGATGTCCAGAAACTGCCGATCTGCAGAAAAGAAGGTACGATCGAATTCAGCAGGACACCGATGATCATTGGGACAACAATTGTGTCCCCAGGAAATCGTTTATAATGGATTTTCTGCATACTTAATCCATTACAATGCCGCCGTCGCAGTCACCGATCTCGCCGTTGACGAAGCTGGCTGCTTCCGAAGCAAAGAAGAGGATCATCTGTGCTGGCTCATATGGTTCAGCTGGTCTTCCCAGTGGGATCATAGCAATGACCTTGGCATTCTTTTCAGCATCTTCAGCCAATGACTTTGTCATTGGGGTATGTGTGAAGGATGGGCATACTGCGTTGCAGTTGATATGATACTTGCCACCTTCCTTAGCAATTGCCTTGGTCAGTCCATTGACACCAGCCTTGCTTGATGCATAAGCAGCTGTGCCAAGCAGTCCGCCGCCGATCTTGCCGGCAACACTGGATACATTGACAATTCTGCCGCCGCCCATCTTGATGAAGTAAGGGTAGATCGCATTGCACATTGTATATGTGCCGGTCAGATTGATGCGGATGACCTTTTCCCATTCAGCGTCGTCGATATCTTCAAACTTCTTTGTGGAAATGATACCGGCAACATTGACCAGAACATCAACTCTGGCAAAATCTGCCAGGACCTGTGCCATTGTTGAACGGATGCTCTCATGATCGCCAAGATTGATCTTATAGAAGCTGCAGTTGCCAAGTTCAGCAGCAGTAGCCTTTCCCTTTTCTTCATTCAGATCCAAAATGACTGCGTGTCCGCCGCCATTGACGACTCCCTTAGCTACTTCTCTGCCAATTCCCTGGGCAGCTCCTGTAATGACAACTGTCTTTCCTTTAAAATCCCAAACCTGCATAGTACTTTCTCCTCCTTGTGCGTTAAGCACTAATCTTCACTAAACCGTGCATGACTAAAAGAACTTCGAATCCCCTTTATTCATGGCGTTTATGATTACACTTGAAGTATAAAATAATTTGTGATTTATTGAACTAGTTATGCTGTATAATAAAGCCATAGTTTTTTATGCATTATGCACAAAGAGGCAGATATGAAAAAAGAAGAACTGATCAGTTTTGTATTGGATAACGATGATTTAGACCCTATTACTTCCGCCTGTGCGGAATATCTTTCCTGTCCTTTAGTTGTGATTGCAAAGTCCCTGGCCATCATTTCTTATTCGAGCAGTCTGATCATTCCTGATTTTCCTTGGCAGAATGCGGTAAAGAGAGGCTATATCACATTGGAATTCGGCACAGCTCTGAACAACTGGGAATACCTCCGTGATCAGAACAGCCCCATGGACTGCATTACCGTAAATCAGATTTCACAGTACAGAAGACGTTTCTATAAACTGACCTATCACGGACGCTTTGTCGGCTATCTGAATATCGGAGAACTGAAGCGCAGTCTCGACAGCATCAAAGCAGAAGATATCAATCTTGTCCGCAGCATCATTGCCAAAGAAGTATCCATGCGCCGAAAGTTCATCAAATCAACCGGCACAGAAGAAGAGGTACTGATCTCCCTGATCAATTATGAATATGTTGATCGTCTGCACTATTTGGAAATGGTCAAAGGAACATCCTTTGCCAAGGAAAATGACTATCGCATTGCCTGTATCAATATTCATCACCAGGGCTCCTACAATGCAGGTGAAGATACCTTAAAAGAAAAGCTGCAGGAGTTCTTTCCCGGCAGCTGTATTGTTGTCTTTGACGAGATCATGACGATTGCCTTCACCCAGGCAGATTCAATTCTTGAGGATGAGCAGAAAATGAAAAAGCTGACAGATTTTCTGACCAAAGTCCGTATGCCTTTGGCATACTCTGAGATCTTCCACGATATGTTCCAGGCGCCTGCATATAAAGCACAGGCAATGTTTGCCTTGGAGCACCGGCCGGATCAGAGGATCATCATTGATTATGGAGAAGTGCAGCTGCTGGATCTGCTCTATCAGGTAGATAGAAATAAGCTGGCAAATTACTGTTGTCCTGAGATCATTGCCGTGCATCAGTATGATGAAGAGCATCACAGTGAATACTTAAAAACGATCCGTGCCTTCATTGCCGAAGGCGGTTCCAGCAAGATGACTGCATCTACTCTCAATGTGCATCGCAATACCCTGCACTATCGCTTAGAGCAGATCGAGCATCTTTTCCAGATTGATCTTTCGTACACAAAAATGTGGACACAGTATCAGATCTCCTGCGACATCATGCATATCCTGAATCATTGATCTGCTTCATTTCAAATGACTGTCGATATAATCCATATACGGTCTTTTCATCACATCGCTCTGATGTTCCAGATACCATGCATAACAAGCCTGCATACCAAGCGATAAAGGCACCGTATCAGACATGATCTCTTCCTGCTTTGATACATCCAGACAGTATTCATAATTGTAAAAGCTGAAATAATTCCGCTGCTCTATCTCCTGCGATACCTGCACAAATTCTGCTTTTCTGCCTGCCGCCTGATAGCATAATTCTGCCCAATCTCTGATGGAAATTGTTTCGCGATTGCCGACATTGAAAATATGCTGCACCGGTCTCTTTTCCAAAAGAAGATCGATGAAACGGCACAGGTCCTGCACATGAAAGAATTGCAGTTTCATTTCTCCCTTTCCCGGCAGATAGAACTTTCGGTCTGCCATGGCACAGTCAAAAACAAAAGCTTCCCGATAGACATTGTTCATCGGTCCATACAGATAGGGCGGCCGAAGGATATACGCATTGGGATCTGCTTTCAGCAGTGCTTCTTCAGCCTCGATCTTATCAGTGCCATACGTTCCCCAATATCGATTGCTGCCAAGCGGTGCATCTTCAGCAAAAGGCTGCGCTGTATTTTCAGGATACACGGCACTGGAACTGATCAGGACATACTCTTCATAGCTTCCCAATGCCTGCAGAAGCTGCTGTACATCCTGAGCACAATATGCCGTGTCAATAACGGCATCGAAATGATATGCCCGCAGGGCATCGCCTAAAGCATACCGATCCGCCTGGATCAGATCTGTACCTGCCGGTTGTTCTCTCGTATTTCGATTCAGTACAGATACATGCCAATCTTTCTCAGCAAAATATGAGGCAATTGCACGGCTGACAAATACCGTTCCGCCGGTAACAAGCATATTCTTCATGCGCATCCTTCTTTCATCAGATCTATGATCGATCATGCATGTATATGAATATTTTATTTTGCAAACTGATACTGATATAAGTGCCAGTAAATGCCCTTCTGTTCCAGCAGCTGCTGGCTTGTTCCTCTTTCCTGGATTCCCTGCGAAGTCAGGACAGCGATCTCATTTGCATTTCTGATTGTCGACAGACGATGGGCAACGACCAAGACCGTTCTCCCTTCAGAAAGTTCATCCAAGCTTGTCTGGATCTGCATTTCTGTTGCATTGTCCAGAGCGCTGGTCGCTTCATCCAAGATCAGGATCTGCGGATTCTTCAGGAACACTCTGGCAATGGAGATCCGCTGTCTCTGTCCACCGGACAGCCGCAGCCCTCTTTCGCCAACATTCGTTTCATAGCCATTGGGAAGAGAAACAATATAATCATGGATCTTTGCTTTCTTCGCGGCCAAAATAACATCATTCATGCCAGCATGGTCGGTGCCATAGGCAATATTTTCGGCAATGGTCCCATTGAAGAGGAAGACATCCTGAGCAACGATACCGATATTGCGGCGCAGGGATTCACGCGTCATCGTACGGATATCTCTGCCATCAATCGTAATCGATCCGCCGTCAATCTCATAGAAGCGCGGGATCAGATTGCATATGGTCGATTTTCCGCCGCCGGAAGGGCCGACCAGAGCGACGGTCTCACCTTTCTTAATATGCAGATCCAGATGGCTGATGACCTGTTCTTTTTCATCATCCTCATCTTCGCCTTTTTCACCATAATGGAAGGAAACATCATTGAAGGCAATATCTCCTGCTAAGCATCCCGCATCCGATGCGCCATCATCATCCTGCTCGCCGGGAACATGCATCAGTTCATTGAAACGTTTATAACCGGTAGCACCCTGAACAATCTGTTCAAACGTATCCACCAGTTTCTTGATCGGTGTTAAGAACATCGATATATATAGAAGATAGGCTACAAAGTCACCTGAGTTGATCTTTCCCTGAAAGAAGAACATTCCCCCGACAATGATGACAACAACATACATCAGGTCGGTAAAGAAGATCATTCCGGAGTTGAAGAGAGCCAGATACTTATATGCTTTTGAAGCTGATGCCTGATACTCGCCGTTGGCATGATTGAATTTCTTCAGTTCTTTATCAATGCCCGAATAAGCTTTCGTCACGCGAATGCCGGCAACAGATGTTTCAACATCTGCATTGATCTCCCCGATCTTGATGCGATTCATTTCAAAAGCATGGAGCTGTCTGCCGCGGATAAGCATCACGAACAGAACAGCCAAAGGCAGTGTGCAGTAGACAATGATCGTCAGTTCCGCATTGATCCTGGCCAGCAGGATTGCCGACAGCACCAGCATGACGGCACTGGTAAAGATGTTCTCCGGTCCATGATGTGCCATTTCAGATATTTCCTGCAGATCATTGGTGATCCGCGACATAATAGCACCTGTCTTATGCGTATCAAAATAAGATACCGGAAGTGTTTCAATATGCGCAAACAGATCCCGGCGCATATCTGCCTGCAGACGGATCCCGAAGATATGTCCCCAGTAATTGATGATCAGATTCAGGCCAAGCTTCACCAGATAGATGGCAGCCAAAGCAATGCAGATACGGACCATCATCTGCCAATTCTGATCCGGCACATATGTATTGATCATCTGCCGCACCATCATCGGCATGAATTCATCTGCGACGCCTACCAGCAAAGCACAGAACAGATCAAGAAAGAATAATCCTCGGTGCGGGCGAATATATTTTGCAAATCCTTTTAACATGTTTATCCCCTTTAATAATGACGATATTATAGCAGGTATCCTTCATTTATACGAAAAAGACGGCTGGTATAACAGCCGCCATCATTGAATTCTATGCGGATCCAATGCAGCTATCTATTTACTTTTTCCCTTTTATCAGGTACCGCCTGCATCAGTGCTTCCTGCAATGCATGATAATTCCAGCAGCGTGCCTCTATATGCTGCCCATATTGTCCCATTGTTTCAATAGACAGCGTGCTCATCGTAGCCCAAGAACGCTTCAGCTTCCATTTTCCAATAGATGCATAGTCAATCTTCCAGCATAGATCTTCATCATCGAGCGCATGGATCAGCATAAATGTTTTATAAAAGGAAAACTGTTTATTGTTTTTGCCAAAAGCAAATGAAAACATCATGATCACAAGCAGGATCCAGCCGACAAATTTCAATGCATTCAGGGAGATCATCAATATTGCAACACACACAATAATGACCATCGATGATGTCGGCCGCGATGTTATGACTGTGAAAGGTGTCTCTGAAGTTTTAATATCAGAAAATTTTCTTTGCATTGTCCCTGTTTTCTGTGCTCTGTTTTCAGTATTCCTGTTATTTTTATCGCTCATTTTTTACCTCTATGAAAAATATTATCATTCTTTCATTTGCTTTTGTAAATACATTATAAATATTTCTGAAAACAATTCAATTCAACTGCAGCTGATGCTATACTTATTTCGCTGTAAGTTATTTTCAATGAAAATGGCGGCATGTATGCACGCATGATACCATGTTCGTCCTTTTTTTCTTTTGCAAACAGCTTATTCAGCAATTGGATTGGTTATTTATTATTGTAAATATCGTTTAAACAAACCAATTCAGCACTCAGTGACTAAGAAAGCTTCTGAGTGTTTGTAGACAGCGGACAGTTTCAGAAAATTGAGCAGTACATCTGAAGCAGTCCATAGCTGATACACCATTGGAAAGAAGGGATAGAAATAATGGAGTATCTAAAGCTTTTAGGAATCTTAGTAGTTATTGTTGGTTTTGCACTCAAGATTGATAACATTCTGATCATTGTTATCGCATCCATCGTTACAGCAATTGTCGGCGGCATCGGCCCTGTTGCTCTTCTGCAGACAGTTGGATCTACCTTCGTAGCAAATCGCAGCATGCTGATCTTTGTAGTTGTCATGCTTGCAACCGGAACTTTGGAACGGAATGGTCTGAAGCAGGCATCCGCTGCTTTGATCTCCAAGATCAAGGGAGCGACACCAGGTGCAATTGTCAATGCATATGGTGTTCTGCGTGCCTTCTTCGGCGCATTCAATGTCGGTCTTGGCGGTGTTGCAGGATTTGTACGTCCTGTCGTGATTCCAATGTGTGAAGGTGCCATCACTTCTAAAGGACTTACACCGGATCCAGAACATATGGAATCGGTCAAAGGCATGGCAGCTGGTATTGAAAATATCACATGGTTCTTCTCTCAGGTACTTGTTGTCGGCGGCTCCGGTGCTCTGCTGGTCCAGGGAACACTCGCTGATCTCGGCTATACATCTGATCTTGTTCAGTTAGCTGGCTATGAAGTGCCTGTCTGCATCGCTGCGGTCGTTGTCACCTTAGTTTATTACACACTTCTTGACCGCCATGATATGAAGAAATACTGCGGAAAGGAAGGCAAATAATATGTTTTTCATGAATCCTGAAATTACCTTCGGCAATAAAATGCTGGAACTGCTTTATATTATTATCGGTCTGATCTGTATTTATGCCGGTGTAAAGAATCTCAAAGACAAAGACAATCCGAACCGCATCGGTACCTTTGTATTCTGGACGGCTCTTGGTGCCGCAACTGCTCTTGGGAAATATCTTCCTTCGGCAGCTGAAGGCGTTGTCATTGTCATCTGTATCATTCCAGCTCTGCTCAAGAAAGTTACTCCAGGCAGAGAGAACGCTCCTTCAAAAGAAGAAACACAGCAGAATTTTGATAAGATCGGAATGAAGCTCTTCATCCCGGCACTTGCCATGGGAATATTTGCTTTGATCTTCGGACTTGCTAAGCCATTCGGCATGAGTGCTCTTGTCGGTACTGGCTTCGGTGTTCTAGTCGCTATTGTCCTATTGATGATCTGGAACAAGAAGAATACACCAAAGGTCTTCTTAGATGACTCTGAGCGATTCTTATCAATCGTCGGTCCTCTTTCCCTGCTTCCGACTCTGTTAGCAATCTTAGGTTCCATCTTTACATCTGCTGGTGTCGGGACCGTCATTGCCTCCATCGTATCCAATGTCATTCCGCAGGGCAATGTCGTAATTGGCATCATTGTATTTGCTCTAGGCATGATGCTATTCACAATGATCATGGGAAATGCTTTTGCTGCCATCACGGTCATGACCGTTGGCATCGGTGCACCGTTTGTACTGCAGTATGTTAAAAATCCAGCAATGATCGGCATGCTTGCATTGACGTGCGGATACTGCGGCACTCTTCTGACCCCAATGGCTGCAAATTTCAACATTGTTCCAGTTGCGATCCTGGAAATGAAGGATCGTTCCGGTGTCATCAAGAAACAGGTTATTCCTGCATTAATCATGATTGTATTCCAGATTGTTTGGATGATCCTGCATGCTTAAAAAAATAGATGATTCTTCAGCAGAAAGAGGAGCCCGCATTGTTATAGATCAGTGGATCCAACTGAAGGCTGGCGAACATTTATGTATTGTTACAAGTCAGATGCATCAGGCAGAAGCAGAATTGCTTAAAAAGATAGCTGATAAACGCAGTGATTCCGTCTCGATCATGCAGGTATCTCAGGAAGGGATCCATGTTGGAGATTGGTTTGACAGTCATCCCAATGTATTTGATGATGACGATGTCATCATCGGTGCCTCAGACTATTCCATTGTTACGACCCGTGCATGCGACAGAGCATTGAAGAAGGGAAAGAAATTTCTTTCTCTTCCTCTTTCTACCAATAACGGTCAGTCGATGCTTGGGTTTGATTTCATGACGATGGATCCTGACATCAGTCGGATCAAAGCTGAAATTCTGATCCAGTATATCCGCAATGCAAAAACAGTGCATATTCAGACAGATCGCGGAACCGATCTTCAGTTTGGCATGAAAGGCCGAAAGCCCGGTTTCTTTAATGGAACATTTCGTGACAATCACAGCTATTCCAGTGCAAGCATTGAAGTCTATATTCCAATTGAAGAAACAAAGACCGAAGGAACTCTGATGCTGGATGGTTCTTATGGCTATCTTGGCAAAGTCAAAAAACCTTTCTATGTATCCTTTGAAAAGGGAAAGATCGTATCTATTGAAAAGTGTCCAGCCGGAAATATCCTCAGTGATTATCTTGCAGGATATCATGATGATCGCATGTATTACGGCGGAGAGCTTGGATTGGGGCTGAATTCTAAGTCAAGATGTGCAGGACAGTGCTATATTGAAGACGAAAGTACGTATGGAACTTTCCACATTGGCGTAGGAAGGAATATCGGTTTAGGAGGAATTCATGATGCCAGCGGCCATTTTGATCTGGTCACTTGGAAGCCTTCTATCTGGTTTGACAACCGCATGATCATGAATCATGGCGTCATCACAATTCCAGAATACGAAATGTAGTTCAATTACAGAGGAAAAAGACATGAAAATTTTAGTTACAGGTTTTGATCCATTTGGCGGAGAAAAGGTAAATCCCGCAATTGAAGCAGTGAAAAAGCTGCCTGATACAATTGCCGGTGCCGACATTGTCAAACTTGAAATACCTACTGTTGTCTATAAGTCATTAAAAACAATCGATGCAGCGATTGCTAAGTATGACCCAGATACGATCATTTCCATCGGTCAGGCTGGCGGACGTCCGGATATTACCGTAGAGCGTGTTGGCATCAACTGCAATGACTGCAGGATTCCAGACAATGAAGGCAATCAGCCAATTGATGAACCAGTCTACGCAGATGGTCCTGATGCATACTTCTCTCTTCTGCCAATCAAGGCAATGGTCGCAAAGATCCAATCTGTCGGTATTCCGGCAAGTGTTTCTGATACCGCAGGAACATTCATCTGCAACCATGTTTTATACGGTGTGCGCTATCTATGCGAGCATAAGTACCTAGGAAAAAAGAGCGGTTTTATGCACATCCCATATATGACATCTCAGGCAGTCGGCAAACGGAATACACCTTCCATGAGCTTAGATGAGATTGTAAAAGGACTGACAGCCGCAATTGAAGCTGTTGTTACGACAGAAACAGATATTAAAGTTACCGGCGGCACCGAGCATTGATCTTGCCCGCCTTGAAGATACTGATAAAACATGACCTGCTTTGAGCAGTATCATGTTTTTTTCTGACAGAATGAATATACAATGCATGTTCGTTCAGGACTATAATATGTTTCGCAAAACATGCCTACTTTATGCATTGCCTGCTTCTGAATCGGGGAGGAATATAAAATGACAAAGATCATCGTTGACAGTACATGCGATCTGCCGCAGGGATATGCAGAAAAGCATGGCATTGCAGTGCTTCCGCTTCACGTACTGATCAATGGAAAAGAATATCGGGACGATGTCGACCTTACCGTAGACCAAGTCTACGCCTATATGCGTCAGGACATTCTGCCGAAGACTTCACAGGTCGCAATCTCTGACACATACGAGACTTTCCAGCAGATGCTTCAGCAGGATGAGGATCTTCTGTATCTTTCCTTCTCTGCTAAAATGTCAGGGACGTATGCCCTCGTTGACCGTGTCATGAAAGAATTGGCACCGACTTATCCGCAGAGAAAGATGATTGCCTTGGATGCGAAAGGCGGCTCATTTGCGACCGGTCTCATTGCCATGCAGGCATCTGAACTGGCCGAACAGGGAGCAGTTATTGAAACTGTCGCTGAAAGATGCAGATTCCTGATCGATCACGTTGAGCATGTCTTTGTCATTTCAGATCTGAAATGGATGGTGCGGGGCGGAAGGGTCTCCCGCACGATGGGATATACTGCCGATCTGCTGAATATCAAACCTGTGCTTGATGTCCAGGATGGTGAGATGGAAGTGATCCGTAAGGTGCATGGCACAAGGAACTCACTGCGCTGTGTTGCAGACCTCGTAGCAGAGCGGGCTGTAAAATGTCCTCAGCAGATGATCGGCATCACGCACGCCGATGATCCTCAGAAAGCAGAAGTAATGCGTCAGCTGCTGCAGGAACGTCTGCCGCAGTGCACCTTCGCCATTACCGAGATTGGAGCTGTATTGGGCGTTCATATCGGTATCGGCGGTGTCGGTGTATTCTTCTTCAATCAGATGCAGTAAGATGATGGATCATAAAGTCTTGAAAACACAAAAACAGGTCTCTTCGGCAGATAGTATATCTGTGAAAGAAAACCTGCTTTTTTTATGTCGAAAGAAATGGTTTTCCGCTGACAGCTATTTTCTTAATTCATTCCACTTCTGTGAGAATAACGACCGATCTTTATGATACTGCTCAAGCAGTTCTGCAGAAGCCTGCTGGGCAAGAACCAATACAACAACCACTGGAACACCGACAAGCCGGGCGGGAGACAGGTCTGCCCGCACGCCTTCATCGGGAAACTGGCGGACGGCACGATTGCAGCCTATCAGACTCTGCCGTGGAACATGCGCGGCTGGCACTGCGGCAGCGGCGCACAAGGCTCCGGCAATGACACGCACATCAGCTTCGAGATTTGCGAGGACAATCTCACGGATTCCGCGTATTTCAACGCGGTTTACAAGGAAGCCGTGGAACTCTGCGTATATCTCTGCAAACAGTACGGCATCCGCCCGGAGCGGCCGTATCTTATCTGCCACAGTGAGGGGCATGAACTGGGCATCGCCAGCAACCACGGCGATGTGATGCACTGGTTCCCGAAGCACGGCAAAAGCATGGACACCTTCCGTGCGGAGGTCAAGCGCCTGCTGGAAAACGGCGGCTCGGGAACATCTTCCTCGGCTGGAAGCAAAGCGGTGGACGAGCTGGCGCGGGAGGTCATCCGCGGGAACTGGGGCAACGGCGAAGATCGGAAGAACCGCCTCACTGCTGCCGGTTATGATTATGATTCCGTGCAGTCCGAGGTGAACGAGCTATGCGGCGTCCATAATAAACCTCAGCCTGTTTATTATACCGTGAAATCAGGCGATACGCTCTCTGCCATCGCCCGCCAGTACGGTACAACTGTTTCTGCTATCCAGTCCATGAACAGCTCACTGATTCAAAATGTCAATCTGATTCTGGTCGGCTGGAAGATCAGAGTGAAATAACCATCATCTGGTTTCTCGCCTGCGAGTGTTCCTTTTTTGGAATACCCGCAGGTTTTTTTTATTTTCTTCCGCTCAAATCACCTGTTCATCTCCAGTGGTAAATTGGAGGTGGATAAGTTATGACAGACAATAATACAAGTGTTCCATCTGGATATTTCACACAGGAGCGCATTCAGGGAGACCTTAACTATAAAATGGCACAGCAGATTGCAAAATCAATGCTTGATTCAGGCCTTATTTCTTCTACTGAATTCAACAAATTATCGGACATTAATCTTGAAACTTTCTCTCCTCTGTTCGTGGAAATATATCCGAAAAATGCTTGATGTGTAGACGCTTTAGAGTGATGTATAGACATGCGAAAGGAGGAATGAGGCTTTGAAGAAAGTCACGAAAATAGAAGAAAATAAAAGCCCGCAGGCCGCTGGGAAGAAACTCCGCGTAGCTGCCTACTGCCGTGTCAGCACAAGCTCTGACGCACAGGCCGAAAGCCTTGAGGCTCAAATTAGCCACTATGAAAATTACATCAATTCACGCAGCGATTGGGAGTACGCTGGCGTATATTACGATGAAGGCATTACTGGCACAAAAAAGGAAAAACGTCCGGAGCTTAAGCATATGCTTGCAGACTGCAAAGCCGGAAAGATTGATTTTATCGTTTCGAAGTCGATCAGCCGTTTTTCTCGTAACACTGCAGACTGCCTTGAACTGGTACGAAAACTCCTCACCCTGAATATTCCTGTTTATTTTGAAAAAGAGAACATCAACACAGGTTCGATGGAAAGCGAGCTTTTCCTGTCTATCCTGTCCAGCATGGCTGCTGACGAATCCCTTTCTATTTCAGAAAACAGCAAATGGTCAATCCAGAACCGGTTTGAAATAGGAACTTTCAAAATCAGCTACCCGCCCTACGGATATGACTGGAACGGTGATCAGATGGTGATAAACCCAAAACAAGCAAAAACCATAAAACAGATTTTTACCTACGCCCTCTCTGGACAAGGTACTAGTGCTATCGCGCGGAGACTGAATGAAGATCAGGTGCCTACTAAGAAAGGCGGACACTGGAACGCCACCACAGTTAAGGGTATTCTCAGAAACGAGAAATACACGGGCGACTGCCTTTTCCAGAAGACCTATACCGATTCATTCTTTAACCGCCACCATAATCATGGAGAAAAGAATATGTACCTTGCCAGAAATCATCACGAAGCCATCATCAGCCATGAAGACTTCGAGGCCGCAGGGAGAATACTTGAACAGCACGCAAAAGAAAAGAATATCTCATCAGACAGTAAGAAATATCAGCAGCGCTATGCTTTTTCGGGAAAGATAATCTGCGGAGAATGTGGCAGCACTTTCAAGCGCCGGATTCATTGCACAGCAGGAACGAGTTACGTCGCGTGGTGCTGTAATACCCACCTTGCTGATAAGGAAGCCTGCCCGATGATGTTCATTCGGGACGATGACCTGAAGCTGGCATTCACTATCATGATGAATAAGTTAATCTTTTCCGGCAAGGTCATTCTTAAACCCTACGTCGAAGGCATAAGGAATGGCTCAACAGACGATTCCTTTCACCGGGTACAAGAACTGACGACCCAGCTTGCCAAGAACACAGAGCAGCGGGAAAATCTACAGAAACTGGCGGCACAGGGCTTTATAGACAAGATTCTTTTTAACACAGAAACCAACAAACTACTCTCCAATGCGGATGACTTCCGCAAGGAGATCGAGGCATTGAATAACACTGTCTCCTCAGATGTTTCCAAGGTCACGGCAGCTACCGATCTTCTGCATTTTGCAGAAAAAGGTGAAATGCTGCACGGCTTCGATGAGGAGCTCTTTGAAAAACATGTCAGGCAAATCACGGTAAAAAACCGCACCGAGTTCAGTTTTGAACTCAAATGCGGACTTTGCCTGACGGAAAGGATATGACAATGGGACATACACCTTACGGATACAGAATTGAAAACGGGAATGCGGTTATTGATGAAACTGCCGCCACGAAGATAAGAAAACTCTATGAAGCTTACCTGGCTGGTGCGTCCTTTGAAACCTCCGCTAAAATGGCCGGCATCGAAATCCAGCACTGCGGTGCAAAACGGATGATGGCCAACCGTCACTACCTCGGTGATGACTTTTACCCGGCAATCATAGACAAAGATACATTCGACAAAGCCGAAGCAGAAAAACAGCACCGGGTAGAAGCACTCGGACGACTTGACCGCAAGAAAGAAAAGCCTGCCCCGGTAATACCGACAAACTTCCGCTTTGAAAAGCCTGAAAAAAGCTATAAAGATCCTGCCATGCAGGCGCAATACCTATACAGCTTAATTGAAACGGAGGCGATGTAATGGCAAATGTAACCTTCATTCCGGCAAAACACAAAATCGGAAATAACGTCAGCGGGGACGAGGTTACAAAGCTCCGGGTCGCAGCATACTGCCGGGTCAGTACCGACTCCGACGAGCAGGCCACCAGCTATGAAACACAGATTGACCATTACACCGCCTACATCAACGGCCACCCGGACTGGACGCTGGCCGGCGTTTTCGCGGACGACGGAATCAGCGGCACCAATACCAAAAAGCGCGACGAGTTCAACCGCATGATTGACGAGTGCATGGCGGGAAATATCGACATGATTGTCACCAAATCCATCAGCCGGTTTGCCCGCAATACGCTGGACTGCCTGAAATACATCCGTCAGCTCAAGGACAAGAACATCCCGGTCTACTTTGAAAAGGAATCCATAAACACGATGGATGCCAAAGGCGAAGTGCTAATCACAATCATGGCGTCACTTGCCCAGCAGGAAAGTCAAAGCCTTTCTCAGAACGTGAAACTGGGCCTGCAGTACCGCTACCAGCAAGGAAAGGTAACCGTCAACTGTAATCGCTTTCTCGGATACACAAAGGGCAATGATGGAAAGCTTGTCATTGATCCGGAGCAGGCTGAAGTTGTAAAACGCATTTACCGTGAGTACCTTGAGGGTTCCAGCATGGATAAAATATCCGCCGGGCTTGAAGCCGATGGCATTCTCACCGGTGCCGGTAAAGAAAAATGGCACACAAGTACCATCAACAAGATCCTCAGAAATGAGAAGTACATGGGCGATGCCCTGCTGCAAAAGACCTACACTACAGACTTCCTTACCAAGAAGCGGATCAGGAACAACGGCACAGTTCCCCAGTACTACGTAGAAGATGACCACGAAGCCATAATTCCGAAAGAGTTATTCATGCAGGTACAGGAAGAACTTGTCCGCCGCCGGGTAGTCCACGTCAGCCCGACCGGCAAGAAACGCAGCTTCTCCTGCAATCACTGTTTTGCACAGATGGTTGTCTGCGGCGAATGCGGAGAACTTTACCGCCGCGTTCATTGGAACAACCATGGCTGCAAGTCCATCGTCTGGCGCTGTATCAGCCGTCTGGAGCCTACCTCGGCTGAAAAGAACTGCACCAACCGGACGGTTAACGAGCTCCTTCTACAAGAGATCACGGTCAAGGCCTTCAATCAAATTCTTACCGAGCGGGACATTTTCCTGAAAACCTTACAGCAGAACATCGCCAAGGCTGTGGTCAGCGCTGACACCCTCTCTCCGGGCGGCATTCAGGCAAGGCTCGAAGAACTGCAAAAAGAGCTCATCAAGAAGGCAAACAATAAACAGGACTACGATGCCATAGCCGATGAGATTTTCCGGCTCCGCGACCAGAAGGAACAATCCGAGCTCGACACCCACCACCGGGAAGAAGCCATGAACCGAATCAAGGAGCTGCAGGACTTCATCGCCGGGCAGGAAACCGACATCACAGAGTTTGATGAGGCTCTGGTCAAAAAGCTCATCGAGAAGATCACCGTCTTCACCGAGCACTTCACCGTGGAATTCAAGTCCGGAATCACAATCGAAATCGAAGCATAAAAAGGCTCCTCGCCGCCGACGCATTTGCCGGTAGTGAGGAGCCTTGGTGTGATCATACAAACTGGTTTTTTATGCTTTAGTTATCGGAATCCAAAGTTCCATTTTATAGTCTTTGCTATCCATATCACCTTCGTAATAATATTCAAAGTCAGGTTTCCCTGAATGGACATAGCCATGCTCAGGGAAGAATACTTCCATCGCATATTTCCACCCGTTATGAATGCAACCCGGAACACTTCCTTTTAATTCTACAACGGCATACTCCGCTTCTTCAACTTCCAATACATCTAAGCCCATGCTTCTTGCTTTGTCTGCATCAGTAACAACATAGCCTGCCATATAGTTTATTGTGCTTGGATTTTCCACATCATGGCAAACACCTACACTTTGACCGCTTCCCAAGCTTGCAAGTTCATCGTGGCTATATTTTTCATATAGCCTACCCCAGATACTCGGACATAATGATGAATTGATGTTTTGTTCATTTACCCCTGCAACCGTAAAGGCTTTTTTCTTTTGAATTGTAATGTTCATGCTTCTTCCTCCTCTTACACTAAGTGCTAATTGCACTCGTGAAACTAATTTGAACGGTTTCCCATTTCTCACCTCTGAAGGAGTAAATCCATGAAAATTCTTAAAAGCTGTTCCAAACGAATCTGATGACTCATATCCGAATTTGAAGGCAACATCAATAATCTTTTCATCCGTATCTCTTAAGACAACGGCTGCTTCCGTCAATCTTCTGCTTCTTAAATATTCTGAGAGCGTTGTTTCGGTCAGAATAGAAAATAAGCGGCTGAACATTGAATAAGAGTATCCTGATAATTGAGTTACTTTCTTTTCATCAATTTCATCATCAAGAACTGTTTCAAGATAATCAATCGCATTGTTAAACGACTTGATAATATTCATTTCGATTCCCCCTTCCCTTCGGTTTATTTTAGTATAGAGGAAGATTTCTTTTCCTACCCCACAATATCCGTACAAGTTTTATAGGTTTTATCTCATAAAATCTTATAGTTTGCTAAGCTCAACAAACTGGGATTTGTTAAATCTGATAGATCATATCTCCCGTATTCCATATACGCATAATTCCGAATATCGGGTCATTCTCTCCTTGCCATATCCAACCCTGGAATGTTGTGTCATATCCAGAATACCCTTCCGTAACGATCTCAAAGTCTGCATCAGGATATTTTGCATTGAACTCAGCAAGAGATATCGATTCACCGGTGAACGATTTCTCCCCATCATATCCATACGGCTTGTTAAACAGCATGATGTCGCACTCTTCTATATCAGCTTTGGTAAACTCAATTATTCCCTGATACCATTTCTCTTCATCGCCAGTATATTGAAATATCCGATCTAACTTCAAAATTAATGTTGTTTCATTAATTTCAATCTGTACTATCCGACTATCATGTAAACTGAATGGAATATAACTTTTCCTATCTCTGATATAATCCATGTACCTCTCCATAAATTCTGATTAGTTGCTCTGACATCTATCTCACAGCCACAACTACCCGACATCTAACTCGGCAACTCAACATAACGACATCTAACTCGGCATCTCAACTCTCACACTTTTTTGATCCCAATTACCATAGACAAGTTACCGCAGAGTGAGTACCATCTCCACCTGCTTGAAACTACCTAAATCCAAAAAGTGCCTGAAATCAAGGGCTTTCGAGCTTATTTCCCTTCCACTCTTGACATCAATACGACCGTCTCGACGTGTCCCAAGACACCGCTATTGATGTCTGCTTTCTCGAAAACAGGTCAGTCGTTTTTTAACGTTTTATTATAATCAATGTGGAAACACATCAACGTTTTTGAGGTTTTCGGGAACATATCAATCAGAATATGGATTCATCACATAGCCTGCTGGATATGGCTCGATACAGTCCTCAAGCGGTGGAAAGTGTGAAATCACATTATTTACAAAGCTATAAAGATGATCTATGTCATCCATAAACTCCAGTGGGGTTCCAATATCTCTATATTTGAAGGAATGAATTGCATTCCTTTTATACTGTACAGAATTAACCCAAGAGTACTCCGGTGAATTTACATCATCCCATAGTTTTCCATTACTAAATTTTTTAAGATTATCAAACGAAGCATTTTCCGGCTCTATCATTTTGTTTTTTATATTTGTAATCGGACTCTTACAATAATTTTCATAATAAATACAGTAAAAGAATTTGAGCCATGACTCAACGACTGCGCCAAGATTTGCACATGCAAGAATCAGCTCACCTGTAGTCATTGTGAGACCTTTATCAATCCAAATCTTTAATGTTTTTGTCAATTCACTTTGCCATTCGAGCATGGCATCGTCCAGCTTATCTGCTACCGAATTCGGTGCTATCCCACGAGCTTCTTTCCATATGAGAGTTGCATTATTTGTAAGTATAACCAGAACATCATAACGATCTCTTTTAGCCATTAGTTAACCTCCACTATTTATTACCTTATTAATAGCATCAAATATTTTAGCCGGTGATAATTTACTTACTCCATTGTTTCCGTGCTCTTCCTGTTTTATTTGATCATCCATTTCACTTTCATATCGTTTCATGATGAGATGTATCTTTGTAAAAGACGGACATCTTTATCTATATTTTGTGGTTGTATTGTTGATAGCACTTTATGTTCCACTTCTGGTGTCCAGTATATCTTAAGTTTACTTTGAGCCCTGGTAATTGCAGTATAAAAGATGTTATGAGTAATTAATTCGTCGACTTCGTCGGTGATAACAACTTTAACGGAATAATACTCAAGGCCCTGAGCTTTATGTATTGAAACAGCATATGCAACTTGAAATGGGACAACAGCTCTGGAATTGCCGTCATCGTCCTCGTCTGTACTTCGCATCTTAAATACTTTAAAGCGAATTACGGAATTTCCATTTGGGGAATTATCAAGAAGGTCAAAATCGCAACCCCTTGCATCCATTCCATTGACAACTTTTGATAGCTCTACATCAAATTGAATATATCCATTCGGCTCATTTTTATCAGAAACTCTTATCGCAACAATTTTTCCTTTCATATTATTGTAAATTACTGGAGAAAAACGGTCTGATTCATTAAATAATATGGGATCTCCTACCTTGTATTGTTGAATTCCCCAGGTTACCGGTTGATTAGAATTGCTTTCTTGTAAAAAACGATTGACATTGTTGATACCATATAATCCATCATAATTCAAGCAAAGAATAATTCCGTCATCTTCGGCTACATCAAAAATTGTGGCATCAAGCGTAACAGAATACTCTTGTCTAGCAATTAATTCAAGTATTGTATCATCCATATTTCTGACGCGGGCCCATAGTAAATTTAAATTAGGGTCGTTACTTCGATATGGAGTCGTCAACTCAAAAACAGAGGTATCGGGTATGAATGCACGAGCAACACTAAACCAATTACCAAAACGAATCGAGTTTATTTGATATGTATCACCCACTAAAAGGAGAAGCTGGTAATTATTCTTAGCGATTATACTTCGCATCTCTTCATTGCTGACAGTGCTACTTTCATCTATTACAATCAAATCATATTCTGTTCCCATGTCTCTCTTAAGATATTTAGCTATTGTTGAAAATGTACAATTTGCAGCTGTTACTCTTCGTTTAAGGTTATCTACAGCCGGATTTGTTTGTGCAAGAAATAGTTTTCTCTTATCAGAAAAAAAGTGAGCAGTGTGGTTGATTAGAGTTGATTTTCCCGTTCCCGCAGAGCCATAGATAAGCGCAACTTTTGAATGAGAATACATTTGTATTAAAGCATTTCTCTTTTCTTCGCAGTCTACCCCAGAGTTTGTCCCATTAATCCATGCCTCGACAGTATTCGAATAATTTTGGATCCCTGATGCGGATAGTTCCTTGAGTTTAGATAGTATGGCACAAGTGTTGACCACATAGCCATTGATAAATATTTGGCCGTTTTCTATTACAAGTTTACTCTGCTCTCGATGTCCACACCACAACTTATCATTATACAACTGCGCCAGTGCGGGTATATTTTCAAAGCTTTCTATATCTCTTACAGTGGTGAATAACTGTCTCTTGATTTCTGTATTATTTCTGACATATCTGGCAAGAAGTTCGTGCTGCCGGTCTATAGTCGGGATGCAATCAAACAAATCTGACAATCGGGGATTGTGTCCAAGTGGTGAGATAATAAATGGCATATTATCAAACGGAATACACCCGTTGCAAAAGTACAACCCAGAAAGATTGCCATTTGCCTGCGGTTGCCATTGACTTTTAATAATCTTGTTATTCATCTCATGTAAGAGATATCGCAGCAGATTTGCACCAGGTCGCTGTGTCCGAACAATTGTGCGGCTTTTATCAAGTACATCGAAGAACAATGTACTGCGCAAATCTTGTGTGCAAATCTGTTTTACATGTTGAAATGATGCATCTGAGAAATTTAGTAAGTCTGATAAGCTAAATCCCGTAGATGTGAGAAATCTACCTATTTCCCTTTTTTCTGGATATGATACTGCGCTTTTTTTTCCTGTTACACAAGCAATGAAATTTTTATATTCGCAATCCCTAATTGCTACTTTCCAACCAACAATAACCGTTATTGGCATAATTTTTTCTAAAATTTCGATGCTGTCTGACACCAAAGAAAAGTGAGCCGCATAGTAATCAGTGATCTTAATTCTGGTAAACGCTATTATTCTATTTGACTTGTTTGCAGAGTCATTAGCTGGTCTGAATGTCACCTCGTAATAGATTCTCTGATTCACAAAAAACGGCTTTATTTTTTGAATATAATATTTTTCTCCACCGTCAGCGTCTCTTGTATCATACTGACATATTTTTGCTGAAATTTTCTCATAATACTCCTGAAGCGTTTTATCAATGTGTAATGGAAAATTTTCAAGATTTGCAAGAACATTCAGATTATATCTATCATGCAGAAGATTTTTTATAGCAAGAAGGTATTCGTAGTATTTCAGCATAAGCCTTTCTGAGTTTTCCTCATCAAGCGTATAATGCGACGCCACGATTTGTAGATAGTCGTGAAAGCGATATAGAATTTTCAAATCGCCACGTGTTTGGACAAACTCTATAGCTGCGCAAATATTTGGATATGTGTTTTCAATGTCTCGGCCATTCGCATAGAATTTAAGCATAATATGCTCAACAAAATTTCGCAATTGAGCTAATACATCCTGTGCGACAGCACCGCGAGGCGAGAAGTCGGCGCTTGCGATGTTACGACATATGGCATTATCGATATTTCTGATGCAGTCATCAATATTTAGCATAATACTTTTATCCTTTCCGTTAATTTACCCCGATTATTGCTGTAGAATCACACAAGTACGTTTTACTCAATCAACTTTTCCCAATTTTCCCCAGTCAGTTCTTGCACATCTTGCATTTTCAATACATCTCTGCAAATCGTAATTTGCACAACTGAGTTTCGAGTTATTATCCTACTCTTTTTTTTCTGTATTCCATTCATTTACAAGTTTCTGCGCATCTTGTTCATTAACAAATTCGTCCCTATTTTTATTGTGGTTCAAATCAAATGATGCTAATTTGATTTTCTCAATATCAGAAAACTCATTCAATTTGCTCTTATCCAGACTTTCAATTATTTCATATACTTCATCTGACGAAATATATTCTGAATATTCCTCTGGGTTAATCATCCACCCACTACCATTAGTACCGGTACTCCTGCCTGACATTGCACAGATATATTTAAGCTTATTCGCATCATTTTTGAATAATTTTTTCAGATAATCGTCTGCTCCGTTCTTGTCAAAGAATTTCCACAGATAGAAAACAAAACTTAATTGATTCATATCCAATATCGTTTCGGAATTTGCAATAGCTTCAATTTTTGCTAGATAAATCTTTTCCAGTTCTTCCAAATGGATTAAATTTATGATTTGCTCATTTTTATTTTCGGATTTTCGTGCTAATCTCCCGTATGCAAACTCTATTCCATAAATAATACTAGCCATTGTCCCAAGTCCATTTTTATTAGCATTTTTTACTGCAGAACGAAGAATATTATTTTTTTCTTCCTCTGAATTAAGTCTTTTTATAATACTAATTGTAAGATATTCGGCTGCTTCGCACGCAGATCTTTTAAAGATAGACTTAGAGGTTTCACCTTTAAATCCACCCTGTAAACCAAGCATCACAGACGCAATTAAGTCCAAACGCGCATACGGTATCTTATCAATTAACGATTGCATTTCTTCTATAAAGTAAACAATATTTCCTTGCTTATTAATCTCTTCAATAACCATTCTTAAATCTTCTTTATTAAGTTCAGATATACAAATGTTGATTATATTTCTAGAAACTTTTATATCCTCAAAATCGAGCATAAAATATGACTCAAATCTTGTCTCTTGTGCAACTCTCATATTACCTCTAATATTCGATATTGTTTGATAACCATACTGATATTCATTGACATCCTTTGCAAATACAGGAAACATTGTTGAAACGCATTTTATTGCAAAATCAGGATTTATTTTCAAGCTGACAAATTCATCGTGATACAATTTACGATAATCTGATTTTTGATTACCATTTTGCAAAAACCCATGCATTATTCCCCCACAAACTGCATCTTTATTGTTGCAAATCCATTGATACAATTTCGGTTCAAACACTTCAAGAGTAGTAATACCTACCATATCCTCAAAAGAAGTTTCCTGATATAACATTCCATACCTGAACTGAAAAGTATTAATCAATCTGTTAACATCTCTTAAAGTATTAATATATGGTTCTATGCAGTTCCTGAATACGTTTCTCCAATAATCCATATCCAATTCAACTTTTCCAGGAAGATTGTTAAGGATCTTATCAAGCTTGGCAAAGAATATCTCTTGCAATTTCGATCTTCTTAACTCGGGAAGTTCAAATGGAACTTGAATAATCTTCTCTAAATATTCATTTCCATCTATATTATGTACCTCTGCTAAAGCACTACGAACTACTTCTCTATCCATAGATAATACATATATTACATTAGGAAAATCTGCTACCTGTTTAACTAACTGAAAAACGTCCCTAATTTGTGAATTAGTTAGTCGATCTATATCGTCAATTACAATGATGATTTTTTGTTTAGCAGTGATCAGTTCTTTCTCGAGGACCTCTCTAGTTTTGTCCAAGTCAGCATCTTGCATCAGACTTGCTCCTTGTGCTTGAGCAAGAGTTTTTAATACTACAGCAACTCCTGATCCGACTACTGGCACTATCGACAATGCATCAAAAGCACCTGAATAATCACTTAATGCTTTTCCTATCTTTTTCTGGAGTTCATCATTACCCGAAATGTTTATCTTATTTTTTAAACTATTAAAAAATAAGCTGATGAGATTATCCTTATCTGAATAATTCCATGGGGCGAATTTCATTATCAGCGGTTTATTATTATCATTCTCTGCAAGTTTATTAATCTCGTTTACTGCCATATTAATGACAGAAGTCTTTCCGGTTCCCCATTTTCCAAATAAACCTATTACCAATCCATCTTCTCCATTGCATTCATAAATTGTTTTTCCAAGTTGTTTTGAAAAAGATGCTCTTCCTAACAAATCTTGGTCTTCCGAATCAATAGGCCTATCTGTGTTGTAATCCATTGATACCATCCTCCCATAATGTCTTACCATCGCTATTACTTGTTTGGAATTAATTTAATCCTTGCGACGTACATCTACAAAGTATGCAAAACCAAAAAATCAATTTACATCAAACGGACCATTTCCGTATGAATTCCTGTCAAGAGAATGATGACCAATGTATGAGAAAATACATAAAAATACCTAGTAAACAATAAAGCTTCTCTGAAAATGCTTATATTTTATATGCCAAAATTTTTTTTAATAATTCTATTGAACATTCTCAATAAAATACCAACGTTTGACCTTTTACATCGCTTAAGCTAAAAGGCAATGTTAATTGTCACTTGTGCATCATTCTTCCCCGAACGGAAATCACTAGGAGTTTTTGCGTATATTGTTTGGTATCTCCCATCGCCATAATATGTAATTTTGTAGTGTTTCCCATCTTCAGCAATTTCAAAACCTAGTTCTTTTAGGGCTTGCCGCAATTTACTTGACATTCCGTCATAATCCCTTAATAACCTCTTTACTTCTTCTGCTTTAATAATGCTTAATTTCTGATAATCATTATTATTTATGATGTCCATGACAACATCTGCTCTTCTAGATTTTGGAGTGATCTTTTTCATCGCTTCAGTCAATGTTTCAAGTAACAAATCTTTTATTTCTCCGGGATAGAATTCATACTCATCCCCCATATAGAGAACCGGCATCTCTTCTCTAGCATCTAGCTTAGCTTTCAATCCTTGGTTTTCATATTGAAGTACTTCATTTGAGTGCGCAAGTTCTTCAACTTGATGCTGTAGTTTTTGCATTTCTGCATCAAAGCTAGCTAGTAGTTTGTTTGCTTCATCTTTTGCATCCTCGACAGCCTTTTTATGAATACGACGTTCTTCTTCGTCAAGTGTATCGTTCAATTTGGCTGTTTCCGCTTCAGCTAACTGTCGAGCCTTTTCGGCAGCAATTCTTTCATGATAATTACTTGCAAGTCTGTCTCGTAACAATGCATTATCTACTCCCTGCCATGTGTAAAGAGTATCGATCATCTGAGCATTGCCATACTGAATTACTGATCGTACAACCTTCTCGAGTAGAATTTTATCAAAAACATCTAGGCTTTTATATAAATATCTGCGATATGATATTGCCTTTGTTGGATAGTAAATACCGATAGCACCAAAGTACTCATTCTTTTCATTGCATTTAGTCCTCAGTTTTGTGTTCGTCTGGATATTTTTTTGAACCAGTACATGCGCTACGCCTTTTAGTTTGCTGGCAAGCAATTGAACATCTACAGGATTCTCATTTGTGCATGTTTTTGATACAAACACCACTGGTAACCTATGATGAGATTTTCCATTGATTACATTAAAAGCCAGTTCCAAATTTTCCTCATCAATTAGAGTAATATCTCGCAGAACAGGCAGGTCCTCATCATCCTTCAGATATCCTCCTCTTATTAATAAGGTAATAAAGTGAGGTGTAGAGAATCTTGGATTTGTCTCATATGCATCTTCTGTATAACTTCGGTCTAATCGAATAGCCATCTTCATCTGATCGAAATTCATGACATAATCTGTATCCCAGACCGCACCATCTTCTTCTTTTTTCTCATACCGAACAGAAATGATATTTTCTTTTCGATATTCTTCAATAGCAAGCCATAAATCGTCCGATCCATATCGAACATTATATTCGCCGTGCCAATTTATATTTTGAATTACATTATTTGCATGCGGACTATCTTGATTCCATTTGATTACAAGTTTAATAAAAGCATCCTTTGTTAGTGTTTTGTTAATTTCGAGAATAGTCGAAAACAGAAGCATACTTGTTTACCCCTCTTCATTATTAATTTATTACTGTTGTTTAACTAATTATATCAGCAATGAGAAAAAACAAACAATAAGTTATTGAATATCGCATAATTAAACCTGCACCCTTCTATTAGAGTACAGGTCGCTTTGTAGAATTTAGCATAAATTATCGGCTCTTCATCAACACTTGTGGGTAACAGAAATGATGAATGAGCAGTAAATATCTATATCTGCACTTGATTTATACCTATTAAAAATGGGCATGGGATTTTATACTTATTTTTGCGAAGAAATAAGG
>Ga0268357_100933_pt1 | contig 26635 bp, 17 predicted proteins | sample BioMet10_FD_192466 | JGI IMG/M metagenome (GOLD analysis project Ga0268357, IMG submission 192466) | Sewage microbial communities from Oakland, California, United States - Biofuel 10 (Illumina Assembly) | ecosystem: Engineered > Wastewater > Sewage > Unclassified | place: USA: California... | reverse complement strand
AAAGGTTCTCATCAATAATCAAATCCAGTCTTGTAGTTGACACTGATTTTGTTGAGGAGAATCTAAGCCAGCTCGGAGTATTTAATATACTCAAATCATATCCCGACAGGTTGGATCTCAGCACCACAATGTAAGTGCCGCCCTTATAATCCAACGTTGTTGCACCTGTTGACAATTCAACCAGATCTTTTTGTGATTGAGTTATCTTTACCGTGTCCGAAATACCGCCGCCGACAAACACGATTTTACCGGTTCTGCCGCCGTCAGTAATTCCTGCAGAAATATGGTATACTTCTGTCGTTGAAGAAGATGAGGTCATCTTTGTAATCCATGCAGCACCCTCTACAATAGAAGAGGTATAGCTGGTATTTGAACTTACGGATATGGAAACATCCGTTTCAGCGGAGGAAACCGTTACATTTCCCGGGGAAACGGTCAAATACTTTTTCTCTGATTTACTGCATGATACAATGGAAAACACAATTGTTACGCATGCAAAGAGAGTTAAAAATTTCTTCATAAAAATCTGGTTATATTTTAATTAAACTATTTATTTTCTTCCAATTGCATAATAATCAAATCCTGCGGCACGCATCTCATCCGGAACAAAAATATCCCTTCCGTCAACTACAATTTTACCTCTCATCAACTTTTTAACTTTGTCCAGATTTGGCAGTCTGAACTCTTTCCATTCAGTTACAAGAGCCAGAGCATCAGCATCCTTAACCGCATCAAACATGTTATCGCAATAAGTGACAATATCTTTTAGATAAACCCTCTTACTCTCAGGCATTGCTATTGGATCATAAACCTTTACTTTAGCTCCGGCCTTAACCAGCAGATTTGCAGTCACTATAGAGGGAGCTTCCCTCATATCGTCGGTTTCCGGCTTAAATGCCAAGCCCCACATCGCTATTGTTTTCCCATTCAATTTGTTTTTGAATGCTTTCTGCAATTTCTGGAAAACAATCTTTTTTTGTTCTGCATTAACATCTTCAACGGCTTGAATCACCCGCATTTTATAGCCATTTTCAGCTCCTGTTCTTATCAGGGCCTTAACATCTTTTGGGAAGCATGAGCCGCCATAGCCGCAGCCGGGGAATAAAAATTTATTCCCTATCCTGGTATCTGAAGCCATTCCGGCTCTTACATTTTCAACATCGGCGCCCGTAATCTCACACAGCCTTGCTATCTCATTCATAAAGCTGATTCTTGTAGCAAGCATAGAGTTTGCAGCATATTTTGTCATCTCCGCAGACATGATATCCATCCAGATAATTCTATAGTTAGAGAGCTGGAAAGGTCTGTAAATCTTCTCCATAATCTTACGAGCCTTAAGAGATTCAACACCTACCACAACCCTATCCGGAGACATAAAATCTTTAATAGCCGCTCCCTCTTTAAGAAATTCGGGGTTGGACGCAACATCAAAAGGGATGTCAGCCTTTCTCTTTTTAAGCTCTTTCTCAACTGCCGCTCTGACTTTTATAGCGGTCCCGACAGGCACCGTACTCTTTGTGATAAGCAGTGTGTATTTTTTAATATACTTTCCAAAGGTAGACGCCACATCAAGAACATAATGCAAATCCGCACTTCCGTCTTCTCCCGGAGGAGTGCCGACAGCAATAAAAACAGCATCCTGATCCGCAATGCAATCGGGCAGCGACGTTGTAAAATGCAATCTGCCGTCTGCTACGTTCTTTTTTACAAGGGCCTCCAAGCCCGGTTCATAGATTGGGACTATTCCGCTATTCAATCCGTCAATCTTCTTTTTGTCAATATCAATGCAGGTTACGTTAATACCCATTTCTGAAAAACAAGTTCCGGAAACAAGTCCGACATATCCGGTTCCGACTATTCCAATGTTCATATCAAGTAGATAAATTTGTTCATATTGCGGTTAGACCGCAGCCTTAAAAAATTAAACAAATTTAATAAATAATGCTCAATTTTAAGAATTTGAAATAAAAGCTATTATAAAATGCCAAATACACGTTAGATGCAACAAATAACGGGAGTTGGCATCTTATTTTTATATTTGCACTGCCAATTGGGGGTGTTCTGGTTTTGACATTAAATTAATTGGACAGCAAGCGTGCCGAGCGTTGGGAGCGTAGCTCGTAAATATCCAACTTTCAGCCATTAACTGGCGAAAATAATTTAAGACTTGCTGCGTAATTAGGCCGAGCTTAATTACCTTAATCGCATCCGTCTAGGACGGGAGCGACAAGTATCCCGCGGCGCTTTTTTTTCTCTATGCCGTCGCATATGGGGTATCATTAAAGAGAGATGCCGGAGCGGACTCCTTTAAAACTCCCTAAGAATTAAAGGATAAGATGCAGATGGCCTGTTCGGAAGCAGTTTGCATACAAAAATCAAATCCGGACTGCGCACGGAGAAAACCGCCTGATGGTTTGATTGGACAGCGGTTCGACTCCGCTCACCTCCACAAAAAAGTTCAGCTAAATAAAGCTGAGCTTTTTTTTGTAGAGGTAATCAGTGCCGGCATGTAAATTTGACAATTTGAAGACATTGATTGGGGAATAGTTTGCCTTCCTTTGTACAAAACAATAAACAATATGAAAAAGCTTATTTATCTGCTTTTAACAATTACTCTTGTTACGGCAACAAATTCGGCCGGTTTGTCACAAATCAATAAAAAACCTGTAAATCAGACTAAAATAGCGGCAAAGAAACAGACGGCTGTCGCAAAAAAAACAGCCGCTGCAAAATCCGTCGCGATAAAAGATACTGCTAAGGTTATTGAAACGGGATATATGTGGCCTGTTAAAGGCAAGCCAGCGGGTGAAGGGACCGTATGCAAACCGCAAGGATATATTGAAAAGGAGTTCAACTTTGGAAATTTGTTTATTACAGCTCCGGAAAGCAGCACAATTGTGTCTCCCTCAGATGGCGTAATATCAAATATATCAATAATGTATCTAGGCAGCCTGCAGTATTCTACGAGTTTCCATTTTGATTCATCAAAGTCCTTTGATGAAAACATCAGCGCTGCAAGAAAAGCATGCGAATCAGATAAATCTCCCGGAATCAAGAGCAAATATTTAAGCGTTAGTATTGGGATAAAGACAGAAAAAGCAAAAGTATATATTAACGGTCTATCCGGAGACTACAAATTTAAAACGGGACAGAAAATAGCCAAGGGACAAGAGATTGGAAAAATGGCTTACAGTTACTACAAATTTGAGCAGCCGACTATTTGTCTGAGTATCAGCATTAACAGCGTTTCATCAGACCCGATGACGCCGTTTGGTCTCAAGACAACTTTTGTATATCCAAAGGAACAGAAGCCTGTTACGTTTTTGACAAAAGCTCAGGCAAAAGAGGACTTTAATATTTTAATAGAGTGCATTAAAGAGGAATACCCGAGCCTGTATGACGTTGTCACTCCGGAGGAGCTGGATATTTTTGTAAAAAAAACCAATTACCGGCTTGATACATTAAAAAAAGATGTCCCGTATTCAGATATAAGTTCTATAGTCAACAATACTATCAGGCTTGTACACGATTCCCATATTTGGCGATTCAACAACGGGGGCAATGATAAAAACAGGAACATAACATTGCAACCGCAAATTTGGGTTGGGATCTTTAATGACGGCATGTATTGCAACATGACTACAAAAGCATACGAAAAATATTTCGGGAAGAAAATTCTATCAGTGAACGGATACTCAAATATTGACACTATAAGGTCTATAATCACAAAGGAGCTGGATCAATATGATGCTAAAGTGCAGAGTGTTCCAAACTATTCATTGGCCACCACAGGCTTTGGAAAGCTGGTTGATCCTAAGGATTTTAGGATGGACATAACTTTTGCAGACGGAGAGAAAGTCGGTGCTCCCGGAATTGATGTCAGCAAAATAAAAGGCTCACCTTTTCAGCAAATGAACAAATGGATGCAATTCATGCGTATAAACCGCTATCCAAAATCAAACTATCAATTAAAGGAGTTGAATGATTCCACGGCATATATAGGGTTAAGCAGTTTTGAGCTCTCTGAAAATGAGACGGATGACGTGTGCAACTATATAAAGAAATGCGAGGATAACAAAATCAGAAATTTAATTTTTGACGTTAGAAATAATGGCGGAGGACATGCGGATGTGCTATTGAAAATATTTGGATGTTTAATATCAAAGCCCTTGAAATTAGACGGTTATGATATGATGAACAAAATAGATTTTGAGACTTTTAAATACTCAATGAATCGTTCGTATGACGGCGCCGAAAACGGCAGCAGCGAGTTTGACGGTTTCAAACCCCGCCCGGGCAAGAACGGCGTCTATTCCACATCCGGCGATATAGGGAAAAACAGAATTATATGTCCCGACAGTTTAATACACTATTCTGGCAAACTGTATGTACTTGCAAATGAAAACTCAATATCTGCCGCAACTTTATTTGCAGCACTTACGGCAAAAAGCAAAAGAGGAGTTGTAATTGGCAGGGAAACAGCCTCTGCATATCACTTTATGACTGCAATAAAATTTTCTCAAATTCTTCTTCCTAACTCAAAAATTGGAGTAAATCTACCGCTTATCAAGACAGTGTTCGATACTGAAATTTCCGAGAGATTCCCTTATGGCAGAGGCGTTTTGCCGGACTATGAAGTACCTCTTACATTTGACAATTTTATAGGAAAAGAAAACGATGCAATTCTTGACAGAGCCCTGCAATTAATCCAAACAGGCAAATAAAAAACTTACCTATTGCAGCAGTCCGGCGCCGGATGTTTTAATTTTATATCTTTGCGGAACTTATAAAACCCACACAGATATGTCATTTGTTACAAAGGAGAAATTATTCTCTAAGAATTTTTTTGTTACCTACGGATTGCTTGTAGGCGGATGTTTTGTGTTTGCTCTTGGGGCAGTGCTTCTTGTTGAACCATACGGTTTTGCACCCGGAGGAACATACGGACTTGCAATGGTATTCCACCACCTTTGGGGATGGAGAACGGAGACAACCGCGCTATGCATGGACATTCCTCTATTGATTATTGGCATTCTAGTTATCGGCAAAAAATTTGGCGTAAAGACCATGTTGTGCACTTTCCTTATCCCCCTGTTTATGTGGATATTGCACAATACTCACGGCTACGATTCTTTAATTGAACCGGGCATATCAAATATGAATCTCTTTAAAAACCAACTGCTTGCAGCCATCTTTGGAGGCATAATATACGGCATCGGACTTGGCATGGTATTCAAATCCCGCGCAACATCAGGAGGCTCGGACATTATATCAATGATTGTAAACAAGTATTTTCATATCTCCATGGGAACCGCCGTAGTTATTGTTGACGGTGTCATTACCCTATCTACCGTCATTGCATTTGGAGACTGGAAGTTACCAATGTACTCATGGATAATCATTTTCATAGAAAGCAAAATAATTGACCTAATAATAGATGGTTCATCTGTCAAGACAATGATGATTGTATCGGAAAAGCTGGAGCCCATTAAAGAGATCATTATTAAGGATTTGGGAAGGGGCGCAACACTAATACCGGCTATTGGAATGTATAAGGGAGAACAAAGAAATATCATCTATACAACAATGACAAGGCGTGAGATGGTAACACTCCGCTATAAAATTGCAGAAATAGACCCGCGCGCATTTATCAATGTCATAGAGTCTTCAGAGATTCTTGGAGAGGGATTTAAAAATATAAAAGAGTAGCGGCGTGTCGCTTTGCCCGATATACTGCACCTATTCTGCGGCAAGCTGCTCTGCAACCTTTAGAATTTCCTCCTGGGAAGAAATTTTGTAACCCTGGCTCAGATAAACAATTGTACCGTCCGGCTTAAGGAGAACAAGTATCGGATAATTGCCCAGGAATTTTACGTTTGCAGCATCTATCAGTGTATTCCCGACAGACTGTCCTTTAATTGTTTTATCTCCTACCGAACTCTCATTATCAGCCTTTATGAAAATCATTTTAATGCCGGATTTTACAAACTCCTCTTTGGATTTTTCATAATCAACAATGAGATGTCTGCTTGGCTCCTTGCCGTCTATAACGGCAACAGCGGTCGGCTTATTTGCGCTCACAGAATCCTTCAGACCAATCAAACGTAAGTCCGCAACTCCCATAGATTTCACTTCCTCTTTAATTTTTGGCAATGTGACAATCACAGTCTTAGTAATATTAGGCTTAAGAACAAAATATTTCTCGCTCACTTGCACCGCTCCATTGCTGTTTCTGCCGCCGGCCACCAATCTGTAATACCCTGCAGACAAATTCAAAGTTTCCGGAAATTTTTTAAACTTTGGATCATACTCATAATCAAGAGTTTTAAAAGCTCCGTCTACAAGTTTTTGAATTGTAAACCTGGAATAATATTCCGGCGTGATTGAATTATTCTTGTCATTTTCCACTACAAGAGTACAATTATTTTGCTCATTGATTTGCCTGACTTTTTTCTTAGTCTTAGAGGTAAGACCTTTTATATCAGCATATTTCCATGATGTCTCCGGAGCCGTTCTATACTGTGCCTTCCCGGTTGCCCACTCGTATCTTGCCTCTATGCCAAAACTTCTGCAGATAGCCACAAACAAAATCTCCATAGATTTCATATCTGCCTCTTTAATTTTAATCACGCCTTCCGGTGAGATTGGAACACCATAATAATTATCAGAATTATTAAGCCTTACATTATTGTTTATCCACGCAGACACGTTTGCGGGATTGCTCTTAAAATAAGCAGCTTGGATGCTAAAATACTTTTGCAAAAAACTTCTCCACGGAGTAATCATCTCCAGCTGAATACGAGGATTTAATATGTATTCAGAAATCTTATCTTGAGTATCAAAAGCCTTAGCCGCTCTTAAATGATCCATTATAACATCACTCTTCAAATCCCTCAAATCTTTATCATAAACCATTTTTAAAATATCAACTCCCTGCTTGCTCCCAAAATGAATCAGATCTCTAACCTCTTTATAATTTCCGTAAGACTTCTTTAGTAAATATCTTATACCGGCATCATATTCAGCAATTTCCGGATGCGACGCCGGGTGCTTTGGATCATGTTCATAAGTTAGCAATCCGGCATTAAAATATTTTACCTCTTTCTCTATGTATGCAGAATCCGCAAAAGTTGCAACATAAGCATTCCTTAAAGAGTCCTCATACGCAAGACGCCTGTTATTTCCCCTTTCCAGCTCCGGATCGATAATATCTATAGGCAATTCACGCGGCGGAGTAAGCATCATAGAGGATTCATACTCTTTTTTATCTATTTTTTTAATCTCGACAGTTACCAGCGTATCGGCCGCAAACGCTTGTTTTTGAGCATATTTATCCCCTTTGGCAGCCCATATAACCAAATCTCCGTAGCCGGTGGTTAAAAAGGCAAAGCCGTCATTGTCAGTCTTAATTTTTGCAATGGGGTAATACTCCGCATAATTGTAAAGTCCAAAACTGACCTCTGCATTTTTTACAGCTCTCATTTCCGCCTGCCTGCGACTTCCCTTATTAATACCCGTATTTTCTACAACCCTAATTCTCAACCTCTTAACTGGAGCATAATTTGGAAGAAGATTAATTTTAGAATAAAGCGGATGTGTGAAATTAACCTCCTCTTTACCGCTGTATCTTCCAAAAACAGTAGCATTAACCATCATGGCTCTTTTTGCAGGTGCGGTAAACCAGGCCATATTTAATTTTGGCTCAGGCTCGCAAGCTCCCATATAGTACCATGTTCCGTCAATCCACACTTCTACCCACGCATGATTGTCATCTGTATGAGCCCATCGCGGAGTATAACATTGTCTTGCGGGAATACACGCAGCTCTTAATGTAGTTACGGCAAAAGTGCTCTCCTCACCGCAACGTCCCCAGGAAGTTTTCATAGATGCCAATGGAGAGGATGTTCTCCCGTCAGACGCCCTGTAATTCATGTGCTCATGACACCAGTGATTAACTTCCAGCGCAGCATCGTACATAGAGAGCTGCTTGCCGGTTTCCTTTTCTATCTTTGCAAAACGCTCACGCAAAGCATTGAACATCACCATTCTTGCAGTATCCAGATTTTCATTGTTCACTCTATAAACAAGAACAAAGTGTTTAAAGATTTCCTCCGGAATTTGTTTCCCCCATCTAAAAGTTTGGCGCGCTTGAATTGCGGTTTTTACCTGTGCCTTAAAGAATGATGTATCATAATCTGCCCTGTCGCTGAGCGGCATATAATCATAAAGAAATTTCAAATATTCTTTATTGTCATAATTATTCTTAGTCTCAGACTTGCATACAGATTTAGCTACAGATTGCGCCGATGAATAATCAAAAGAAAAAGAGACAAACAACAGCACGCATGAGAGTAAAAACAACTTTTTCATAACTGAATAAATTAACTGATATCAACAGAAAATAATGAAAAGCACATCTGTTCTGTTACTGTTCAAACAAGTTCTGAATATCCTTAGGCTTAGAGGTTTGCGTAAGCGCAAGCATCAACAGAATCCTTGCAGTCTGGGGAGAATGATTATAACATACCGGAACTTTTTCCGAATACTCCTCAGCATTTTTATCAACTCCGCCTTTTGGAATTCTGGAACTTCTTACAACAGAAATGCCTTTAGAAACCGCATTGTCAATCTCGGCAGAAATAGCTCTATCATAATTTCCGTGTCCTACCCCTGCTATAACAATACCTGCCGCTTTTGAGGCAATTACGGCCTTTATAGGCTCGGCGGAAGCAAATGCATAAGAGGCAACTATTTCCACTTTTGGCAAAGTTTTAAGTTCTTTAATATCAAACGGCGGCCGATAATTATATTTCTCCGCCGCAAAAACGGAAGATATATTTCTTACATATTTTGGTTCACCGTTGCGAACATATCCTATTGGTCCGTAAACTGATTCAAATGCATCAACAGCAACGGTGTTACCTTTGTAAACATCTGCAGCAGAGAATATTGTAGCATTCATTTCCACCATCACCCCCTTTCCTTTTGACTCAGAGCTTGCAGCGGTTGCAACGGCATTGTAAAGATTCATCGGACCGTCTGCGCTTAAAGAGGTAGAGGGACGCATAGAGCCCGTAATCACAACAGGGCATGAATGACTCAGCGTAAGATACAGGAAATAAGCCGTCTCCTCCATCGTATCCGTACCGTGAGTAACAACAACGCCGTCCGCCAAATTATTTGAAAACAGATAATCAATAGTTTTTCTCAGGGTCAGCCAAATATCTTCCGTAATATTTTGACTTGCAATATTTGCAAGTTGAATTGTATTTATTTCCGCAATAACATCTATACCGGGAACACTTGCAACTATTTGTTCTACGGATAGTTGTGCAGGCTTGTAAGAATCATTTACGGATGAACCGGCTGCACCTGCTATTGTACCTCCGGTTGCAATGATTGTAATCCTCGGCTTTGCAAAAGCCGTAACTCCGCATAAAAAGAGGAGTACGATTAAATTACTTCTTATGAGAGCGGAAATAAATACTTTTTTCATACGCTTTAATTACTATTTCATAGTTGCATTCCACATTGCATGCTGCAAAGTATGGCTGGCATCATCCTGACTAATCTCCCAGCAAAACATTCCGGTAATACCAAGAGAGCGCATCCAAGTCCCCTTCTTAAAAATGCTCTTTGTATTATCATAACTATATGATACTGCGCCGTTTGCAGGAATATACGGCACGTTTGCGGTGGTGCTCCACTTTGCAGCGCTCTTGTTTAGACTCTTATACGATACTGCAGCATCGGTCCCGGAAAATGCTTTGCGTGCATAGAAAGGAATACCCAGACGAAGTTTTGACATTGGAGCCCCGGCGTTTTTATAGGCGTTAATAGAACGCACACAGTCCCAATATGAACCGGAATCCTGCAACGCATTATGATAATTCGGAGCGGAATCAAGGTCATAAGTCATAATATTTACAAAATCCACATACGGCATAACCGCAGCAATATCCATAAATTCATAACCGCCCGTAACAGCAACTTTATCTTTTACGTAACCTGCAAATGTAACTAAATATGAAGTTCCCAAAGTTTCACGCAACTGCTTCATTAACAGTGTAAAATTATTGGTATCATTTGCTTTGTCTGCAGCCGCGCCCCATGCAAGTCCCGGATATTCCCAATCAATATCAATACCGTCTATCCCCCACTGTTTAATAAATGCAAGGCAGTCTTCCGCAAACTTTTTGCGATAAGTTGCGCTTGCGGAAATTGCAGAAAATCCGCCGTCCTTTTTATTATCCGAATTGGCAACTCCATTTGTAAAAGAGAGAACTATCTTGATAGAAGGATTTTGCTTTTTAAGGGCAATAACATTTTTAAAGCGCTCCTCGGTGCCCTGCAACTTAAATCCGTTGTAAACGTTTGAAGAAACGTAAACCTCTGCAAATGCATAATTCACATAAGTAACATAAGAGGGATCGGGAAGTCCGGAGCCATAATAAGTGCAGTAAGTTCCAACATCTCTGCCGGAAATTTGCGACTGCATTTGGGTAACTACCGTATCAACAGAAACTGTCGGGGTTGGAGTTGGAGTTGGGGGTGTTACAGGTGGTATTACATCTCCTTTAGAACATCCTGAATACATAAAGATTGCAGCAGATGCTGCAATCACTGCCATAATTTTGGAACTCAAAATTCCTTTTTTGCATAACATAGTTTAAAGTTTAGACGGCCAAACATATCGGCCACCCCAAAATTACGCAAAAAACACTTTAGTTAGCAAATGGCCAGCTTTTCTATAGCTTTATGGATATTACTAATTATATCCGAGGCTATTAATGAACTCTGTCCAACTTCATCTCTTGCATAGTCCCCTGCCGTTGCATGAACAAAAACGCCAAGTTTTGCCGCCTGTGAATAATTATTTTTATACCATCCGAAGTTGCATTTTTGAGCCATAATACCGCAAATCACACCGGTCAAAACGTCTCCCGAGCCGGCTGTAGCCATGCCGGGATTCCCTTTTAAGCAAAAGGAGACTTCTCCGTCGGGTGCAGAAACTGCTGTAACTCCTCCTTTTAGCACAACAACAATACCTGTATTTTTAGAAAAACGTCTCATAAATTTCACTTGACTGCAATAGTCATCAAACTTGCCAAAAAGCCTCTCAAACTCCTTTGCATGAGGCGTTAATATGGTATTGGCACAGAGCAATTTTTCAAAATGCGGAATTCCGGAGATGATGTTAAGTGCGTCCGCGTCAATCACCATCGGGCGCGGCTCATTAAGTTCTGAATTTGTTTTAAGCAAATTAATCAATGCCGTCTTTGTTTTGCCGGATGTCCCTATGCCGGGCCCCACTGCAATACAAGTATACCTGTCGAGATTCTTAATTGCAGAAGAAAAACAATAAGCGTCTTCATCAACATCTGCCATTGCCTCCGGAAATGATGCTTGCATAACATCACAAATGCGCTCCGGAATATGCACGGTCAGCAGACCACAACCTACTCTCATACAGGCTTTTGAGGCAAGAATACAAGCTCCCGCCTTTCCATAGCTTCCGGCTACAATTAAAGCGTGTCCAAAATCTCCTTTATGAGCAAACTCGTATCTTGGGAGGAAGAAATCTGCAGGCAAAGACTCTTTTCTTATAAGGTCATAAGGTTCTACGGTTTTCAATTGCTTAAAAAAATTAAAATGAATTTCTTCCATGATACTTGAGTTTAATAGATCTATAAATATATAAAATGTAAATTAATTTAAATAAAAAACCGGCAGATTTTTAACAGATCAGCCGGTTCTAAAGCATTAGCATCCAATTTTATAGTACGCCTTTGATTATGCTTTTTTTTGTGATCTGCCTTACAATTCCCGCGAGCAAAAGGAGGAAGAATGCAAAGAGCGATACGCGCCCTATGATGTCTCCGTATTTTACAAACACGGTAATATCATTATTAAGATTCACCTCACCCTTTAGGTAACATTTTTTCCACCATCCTGTCTGAGAGACAATATCACCTCTCTGATTTATGAATGCGGAAATTCCCGTATTTGCGCAACGCGCTATATCTCTGCGCGTTTCAATAGCACGCAAACGTGCATAATTAAGATGCTGCATGTATCCGAAAGTATTCCCCCACCAGCCGTCATTTGTAATCACGGTCATCATCTGCGCCCCTTTCTCAACATACTGTCTAAAATAATCTCCAAAGACTGAATCATAACATATTGCAGTGCCCAGCATGACATCATCATGCGTTGTAAAAACCGTTGCAACTTTGTCTCTTCCAAAGCTTCCTACAGCTCCTCCCAAATCAATTCCAAGAGACTTAAACACACTTTTGCCGTTGATTATTGGAATTGATTCTGCAAGAATAACCAACTTATTTTTATGATAAAATTCCGTTTGCCCGCCAACAGGTCCGACAAAAACGGCAGTATTAAAACTATCATACCAAACAGCGCCGCCTGCAAGTGGTCTTGCTGTTGGAGTTGGTGCAACGTTAAGTTCATAGTATTGATTAGCAGCTCCTTCACCAACGCCGTTGGCATTCATTATAGGCATATAATAATGCTGAGTTACGGCACCAAAAATAAAATTCACATTGTGCCGCTCAGCAAAATTTTGAAACTCATTAAAAGTGTAACAGTCGGTTGGACTATCTTCGCTCAAGATGCCCGGTCTGTCCATGGGAGTGTAAAAAGTTTCCGGAGCCAATACCAGAAATGTCTTGTCTACCACCGCCTTGCCGGCAAGATTAAATAGCACGGAATCTTGTTCAGCTCTGCTCATCCCGCCAAATTTATCATTATACGGGTCAATATTCGGCTGAAGCACGGCAACTTGTTTAGTCAGCCGCTCTCCAGTTTTTTCTTTATAAGAGTAATATCTTATTTGAGAACAAACTATCGGGAGTAAAATAATTATCGCGACGGATATTGCAGAGACCTTAACCGTCTCTTTTTTAGAAAATTGCAATAAAACCCTAAACAGCAATACATTCACAAGCAATATCCAGAATGAGCCTCCAAGGGCGCCAAAAACAGAATACCACTGGATGCTTTTTATTGAGGTTGCAAACGCATTACCTAGTGTCAGCCATGGCCATGTTACCTGCCATGTAGCATATATATGCTCCCATCCAACCCACAAAAATATTAAGAACAAATATGGCAGTACGCCATCTGTTAATTTTCTAAACCAGCGGAACAGTCTGAAAATGATTGCCATCTGAAGCGCGTTTAAGGTAACGGCCGCTATTGCTCCGGGAAGAGTTGCAAGGTAAATCCAATATGTGGTAATAATATTCCATATTAGAAACGTGCAATAATATATTATCCAAAAATTCTTCTTGCCGTTTTCCGTTGCAATATATTCAGCCGCCAACAAAGGGAGAAATGAAACAAGGGCCACCATTCCAACGTGAGGAATTACGTAAGGGATTGAAAGAAGCAAAGCGGATGCGAATCCCAGCATCCATAATTTCAAATTAAAGTGCGCCGGTTTCTGTGTAACGGCAGCACATTTATTCTCTTTTTTATGTTTTTTGCTCTCTTGCATTCTTAAAGTTTATTGTACTATATTTGCATCCCTGCAAATATACAAAACCAAGCGATATGCTGATGATTTTCTTAAAAGGTCTTATTATTGGTCTTGGGGCTTCCATACCTCTTGGACCGCTGGGCATTTTGTGTATTCAAAAAACATTAAGCAGAGGGAGATTTGCAGGATTTGTCACAGGTCTTGGCGCCTCTGTATCAGACACTTTTTACTCAACCATATCTTTGCTCGGACTCGTATTTATTGAGGATTTGATTGATAGTCACAAGCCGGCTGTTTTGATGGTTGGAGGCATTGTTATTTTGATTATCGGTCTTAAAATTTATGTAACAAATCCAATAAGACAAATAAGACAGAAAAATAAAAAGAGCAAACACGTAGAGGATTTTTTTGAAGCTCTTGCAATGACAATCACCAATCCAGGCTCAATATTTTTAATTCTTGCAATGTTTACCGCAGTAAGGTTTAATGTAGCCGATCCTGCAATTGAACCCAGGATTATTATACTTACAGTACTTTGGGGAGTTTTTACGGGTTCAGCATTATGGTGGTTTACATTGAGTACAAGCATAAGCACGTTCAGAAAGAAATTCCGCCTGAAACAATTAATCATGCTCAATAAAATTTCGGGAGTTATTATTGCCGCCATTGGCACTATCTCATTCTGCGACGGTATCTTTGAAATGATTGTCCTTAGAAAATTCTAATTTTTTCATCACAATTGTATAGCCGAGCCCGGCATAAAGCCTATGACCCACGATAACACAATAATAATGGAAATGGTAAGGAGCAGCCTATTTGCTTTCTATATTACGGCAGGTATTTATTGTCTGATTATCAACAAGAAAAAGTTGACATATAAATATTTGCTCAGCGCCATCCTGTTTGTCTGGGGACTGGAATTATTTAGAGATGCACTATCACAGCAATATGGATGGTTTACTGAAATACGAGTAAGAGATATTTACCTGCTTTCAGACTTATTGGTCATTCCGTTGTGCGCCCTATTTGTTCTCACAATGCTGTACAAAAAATATATCACTCTTAAAATCTTCTTGTGGCATGTTCTTCCCTTTTTAATATGGCCAATCATATATGCGACAATCGGTCTCAGATTTGTTTTTTTCTGCGGCCTGGCTTTTCCAATAGCTTACGGAATCATTGTTATTCCAAAAATTTTTAGAGGCATAAAGAAATATGAGCTGGCAATAGTGAATAACTACTCTTACCAGGAGAACATTAATGTGAAGTGGCTTAGAACTGTCGTGATACTGCTTGCATTTACTCTGATATTTTGCATTTGCACATACACAAATGTTTCATGCCTGATGTTTTACTTATACTATACATACTGTGCCTTAGTATGGATATACATAATCTACATGACAGAGAGACTGGAACGTCCAAAATGGTCTCCTGAGGCTGTTTTTGTGCCTGCGGACGCGTCATTAAAAGAGGAAGCACAGGATATGATTACAAAAATGACTGCTCCCGTCTCTGCAGGTTGGAATATGAATTTGCAGAATTGTTTTGAAAAAGAGGGATTGTTTTTAAATCAAAATTTAACAATGCAAGATGTTGCAATAAGGATTGGTACTAACCGCACATATTTATCCATATACCTGAATAAAAAATTGCATACAACATTTTACGATTACGTAAACAACTACAGGCTTAAGTACGCAGAAAATATGCTAGCTAACTGTAATGATAAAATTGTTGAAATTTCTCAAAAAAGCGGATTTAACAATTTGTCAACTTTCACATCCTACTTTAAAAAGAAAAACGGCTGCACTCCAAAAGAATTCCGCAACCGTTATAGGGCAAACAACTCTTAAAAAAACAGACTAAAAGATAGCTGAGCCGTCTTTATTTACTATTCTTATAATATCCTTTGTATCAGGATTATATATCACAATTCCGTGTCCAAAGCATTTTGTTAGTCCTCCGCCAAACTCTCCAGTGACATTATAGACAGTATTATTCCTAATTGCAAAAATTGCATCCTTAAGAGAAAAATATAAAACATCATTGTATATGTCGGGAGTTATTGCCAGAATCACGTTATCCTTCTGCAATCCTACACAAAGATTCATTTTCCCGCTGCCAGGAGAGAGAGAGAAGATGCCGCTGCCTGCAGCAACATAAAGAGAATCACCCATTTCTACAACTGACATAATCGGCTTGGGAGATACAAGAATGTTCTTATAAATGCCACCTTTTGCATAAGCATATAGATGATAGCGGTTATCTGCCTTGTTCCTATCATAAAGATAGACAACACGCTTGCCGGAAGATATCCCCATATCTGGATTTGGTAACTTTATAAGTTCTTTGAAAATGCCGGAAGAGTCTATATAGCATAAAGATTTTCCCTTGACGACCATCAACAAACTGTCGGAAGTATATGCAAATGAAAAAATTGGCTCATCTGCTTTATTACCATATCTGGTCATTCCTCCCCATCCAAGCAAATAAATACTTTCCCGCGTAGCCAAAGTAATAAGCCTATCGGGAGAAATGTCAATGCAGCCAATAAAATGCATATTATCAAGAGAATCTGACATAGAACTGCTTAACATTACTTCGTACCTGAGATTGTTTTTATGCTGCGCCACTATCTCAGACAGTGGAAACCATAAAAAGACAAGAAGCAAAAAACATATTTTATTCTTCATATAAAAGTCTCTTTGACAGTACGTTAATATTTTCTCAAAGGGACTTTCCATACATCGCCCACACGACCGTAAATGTTGTATTTGTCCAACATTTTAACTCCAAACCCCTGAATAATTTCAAAGTTTTTATCCTTAATATCATCAACAAAACCCTCTTTTTCAGAACCGATAAATGCCAATGCAGTCTCTTTGCCAGTTTTACGCATTGCATTGAAAGCCAATTTTTTAAGCTCAAAATTTCCGGACTCTTCCATTCTTGCGACGTCCCCGCTAATAACTGCATCCGAGGCATCCTTGACGTATGACATGGTTTCATTTTTTATATTCTTAATTAGGCGTCCGGTAATTGCGGCAACTTTTCCCCCTTCAAACCCGTCAACTTTCTCAATTATTTTATCCATAAATTCGTCCGGACCATTAGGGTCCGGTACATAAACAGGCTCGTTGAGTTTTTTATCTTCCGGTGATATCTGAGCCCATGAATTATAGTCCCAAGTCACACTTGCTCCGCTGTTTATTATCTTCTTTCTTAGCATCTCATCTTGAGTGAGAGGTGCTCCAGAAGATAATGGCTTCAATTGCAGATTGACGCTGGAAAGTTGTTTAAAATACACAGAACCTGAGTTTTCCATTGTTTTATACTCGCTCATCAATTTTACATATTTTACTTGCGCAACGGAATCGTTATAACGTTTCTCTTTTGCCGCCTGCTCTGCAAGCCATGCCGCTTTTTGCGCCTCAGCCTGCGAGTTGCCAGAGTTATCACTTAGCAAAAAGCTGAAAAGAGCAGAAACAAGTCCGCTTGCAAGCTGCATCCCAACCATTTGCTGTGTGCTCATTACAACAGGTTTGGCAACAGAAACATTTTTTACAAAAGACTGTGCGGCAACCGTTTTTGTAATAGTCTTGCCCGTCATCTGTTCCAATTGCTTTATTGCACTTGTAGAGGAGCCGGTACCGAAATCAAAACCGGTAGCAGCCTTTATTACTATTGGCTCCCCGTTAGTTATCCCGGCTTGGGCAAATGCCGACATTGGGGATGCTGCCGCCATAGCTACCGGCAACAGGATAAAAATGATATTAATATTTTTCATACTCATCAATATATGAAACGGTTATTACTCTTTCCTAAAATTCTGCTGCCACTAGTAGATCTCCATCTGTGACTATTCTGCTACTGCTGGAAATTTGCCTCCCACTCGTAAATTTTGTCTTGAGCCACTCTTGCATCGGGGGCATCAGGGGCAAGAAGAAGGTATTTCTTCATATTCATTATTGCCGTTCCAAAAAGCTCAATTTGGGAATTTAACAATGCCATGTTATAGTAGGCAACGGGATAGGAGAGCGGATTAATGCTCACCGCCCTGCTAAAATAATCTATCGCCTTTGAATAAAGCTGCTGATTTGTTGCGGCACTCGCCTGGACAATATACCTTCTTTGATTTTCCTCTACCGTTTGCGTCTTGCCGGCTTCACGTTCTTTTAAATCTTTAAGACGCCTCAGCTCCCTGTCAAAATATTTTTGATTCATTCTATACTGCAAGGTATACAGCATATTGCACAAAACTTTCCCTTCCTCGTTCCAGGACATATAAATCAGAGGAGCATCAGCCAAATAGATATAAAGCGTATTGTCATCATCCCACTTCTTTGTGTACAAATTAATCTCTTTATCGGCCCTGACCAGATTAACAGTTGTATCATTACGGCTCACGACAGTTTCAGTTGTCACATAAACACTTGAGTCCGTAACAAACACATCATCAATATTTTTGTAAAGGGCGGTAGCGTAATACTGTTTTTGCCTTTTTTTCAGCAAATCTTTTATTTCCTCCGCAATCTTCTCATTAGAAGACGCTAAATTGCAGAAACCGGGGTATCGAATTGTCCACTTAAGATTGTTGGTGGTGCCCGTTTTCTCTGTTTTAATCTGAGCGCTCACATTAGTTGAAACAGCACAAACAACTGTTAAACACACAGTTATCATAAATCTGGTTTTCATATGGGTAATACTTTAATTAATTTTAATGTAAAATTAAAGCAGGGCAACTACCCATAAGCATAAATGCGTAAAAAAAAATTTAAAATGCGTAAAAAAAAGATATAAAAGCGTAAAACTACGCTTTTATGACAAGAGAAGCCGTTAGTCCCTCCCCAATAAATGATGTGTCGGCTATTGCATCTGCCTTTTCCGTTACGCACGCAAGTGAGGAGTCTCTCTCTTTATTATCAACAACAATAACAATTGCACTGTTTTTTGGAATATTTTCTCCGCGGCTTATGTAAGAAATCAGATTACTTTTGCAAGAAATTTTTGACAAGTCGGCTTCTTCATTATCAAAAGGCAAAGCACTTATCGCCCCCATTGCGTCTATACACATCTTGCCTCCGAATCCTTTCTGTGGAGCAGATGTATCTCTCTCATCTATAAGCCCTCTGGTAAAATATGTATTTGCCCGCGGAATGTAATTTTTCAATATTTGTTGCTTAACCTCCTCAGCGTTGCGAATGTTTAATTTCTTTCCAAAAGTTTCCGGATATTCTCTTACAATCACAAAAACCTTATTAAGCATAAACATAGAGGAACCCCATAAAGCATGGGCAATCCTCAATGCCTTCCCTTTGTAATTAGCTCCCGACAACTTAACTATTACAACATCTTTGCACAAACCTCCATCGGCAAAGGCAATATCTTCAATTTCGGGATATACCGTAATTCTAAGGATATTCAGAATTATCTGTTCAATACATCTGTTTTTATTAATCTCCAGCTCTTTTAACTCAAGGTCGGCATCAGGAGCAGTGTTGTCAAAAGACTTTGGAACCGTAGCATCTTTCTTACCTGAAATTCCGGTTATATGCATTACGGGATACATTGCTCCGCTCTTCTTGAATTCATTTCTGTCAATATAACCACCCAAAACAAAATCACTTTCGGCCGGAACGGCAAGATTCTCCGTCAGGCAATTAGCCATTTCAATGCCCTTGTTCTTTAAAAATCCCGCAACCAACCAAGGAGAAATTCCAACAGGGAAATTAATACTTCCCACAAGATTGCATAATGTATCTCCAATAGAAACAGCCATATCAAACTGGCTATCAATTGATTCATAAAAAGCATCTCTTATGCGGGAATAAGCCGGCCAGCGTACATCAATACTCTCTGTTCCCTTAAAATCCAAAGACAACATTTCCACTAAATCTTCCTGCACCTCTTGTTCACTTACTCTATTTTTTCTAGGAGGAGTCTTTGCAGTTACAACAGCGCTTTTAATTCCCTCAAAGACGGAAGCATCCGGCTTTGCCTGAACAATCTCCTGACAGCGCGGATATCCCTTTGACTTTGTCGGAAACCACTCTGAAAACTGCTTGACATAAGGGAGGATTTTCATTCTTTCTATGCCATGCGCACGCGGCATGGATACTTCTTCCAAAAATTCTTTTAGCCTCTTGGAAGATTCGCTAAAATCATCTATGCCGATAATCCGGGCAAACTCTTTTAAACTACTTTCCATTAATTTTTATAAAAAACAAATTTTCTCTAACTCTGATTTCTCTTTGGATATACTATCCTTGCGTGATACATATCTTGTAACTGCCTCTTAAAAACCATCGTAGTAATGTTTATCTCTCTGTAGGAAATCTCCGCTTTTGACAGCTGAGAAGAGGAAAGTCTATGACTTAACACATCATCCACAAGGGCGGAAATGCTTTTGACAGAGAAATCTTTTAATGTTCTGGCGGCCGCCTCAACCGCATCTGCCATCATTACAACAACTTCCTCACGCGTTACAGGCAATGTTCCGTTATATGTGAAAGGTGCGGTATTATTTGGATCTCCTCCGTTGTTGCAATAAACATTATAAAAATATCCCGTCACAGAGTGCCCGTGATGGGAAGCTATATAATCTATGACCTCCTTTGGCAAATGAAATTTTTTTGCAAGCGTAATCCCGTTTTCCACATGTTTTATTATCTCCGCTGCGCCTTCCTGCGGAGTAAGACCGCCGTAATAATTTATGCCCGGTGCCTGATTCTCTATAAAAGCCTGAGGGTTAAGCATTTTACCAATATCGTGATACATGGCCCCTACTCTTACAAGGCGTACATCTCCCCCAATTGCAGAAACCGCTCTTTCTGCAAGATTTGCAACCTGCAGAGAATGCTGAAATGTTCCGGGAGCTTTACGCTGCAGCTCCCTCATTAAATTGTTATCGGTATCTGACAAATCTCTAAGCGTAGAGACTGAAACCATATAAAACAATTTCTCAAACAAGAATACAAACGGATATGCGGCAACTGTCAGCAAAGCATTCAAAAACAGATAAAAAATTATTGTGGCATCGGACTCAACAAGGGTGCCGTTTGAGAGCATTGAAAATCCAATATGAAGAATAGTAAGTCCAGTAAAAACAAACAGAGAATTTACAAACTGCATCCATCCTCTGGAATATAGTGTAAATGAGAGCAATGCAATAACTCCAGACAGTGCGTTAATTGCAAATAGTTCAATTCCGTTTTCTGCAATTATCATTAACGGCAGCATAGAAATCAAATATATTGGAATCACAACTCTGTTTTTAACAAATGCGGCCATGTATAAAGTAGTAACGGCAAACGGAATCAAATAAAGAAGATTTGGATTTATCATCCTAACCAGCATTGGAGTTGCAAAGTTCAAACAGCAGATGAACATTATGAAGTTGAACTGATTTTGGTGCCTCAATATTTCTATATCAGAAAAATATAAAGCCAGATATATAAGCACCAGCAACGCAAACACAATTACTGCATGCGCTAAAACCAGAGCATATATGCTGCCGGAATAACCAAGGCTTCTAATATACTCCGTTTTATATGAATCCAGAAGTTGCTCAATATCAGCAGTTACAGTCTCCCCTTTTGTCACTAAAAGCTGTCCGGCATACATCATGCCCTTGGTTGGAGATATATAATCAATAGCCTGTTTATGAAGTATTTCTGTTGTCTTTTTATCATAATTTAAGTTAGGCTCGACTAATTCCTGTACCCTAATTGCACTAAGAAGAGAGTCGGCATCCATTTCCGGGAAATTTGCAACAACCTCGGAATTAAGGAATTTTAACGCTTTTGAGACTGTATATAAATCAGATTCTATCTCTTGCTTTGTTGTTCTGCCGCTTTGAACAAAAATTGTTTTATATGAAATTTCTCTATCGGGAAGAACACCTTTTGCATAAATTTTTCTCAACCCCCCTTCCAGCACAGAAAGCACATCACGCGTAAGTCCGTATTTGGAACTCTCTTTTGAAAGCTCTGCTATTCTGTCATTTACAACAAAAGGAGTAACCGTATAATATGGGACGATATTTGCGGCAGCCTCCTGTTTTTCAGACATCAGTTCCTGCTGAGTCTTTAAAATCGGGAAATCTATAGGAGTAGTAAGTGTTTCATACAGCCATGGAGCGCCTTTGCGATAATGATATTTAAATTTTCCCTCTGTAGGATACAATAAAAGCATTATTATAAATGCAACTCCCATTGCAAGGTAAATACCTCCGCTACGCAGTATTGCCTTGGTTTTCTGTATGTTTATGCCTTCCATAAAAATGCTTGTTAATTGTTACAAATTTACATTATTTTTGCCTAAGTATGAACAAATTAAACTGCAAGGCAAATCTAAACTATTTCCGCAAGATACGCATTGCCGCTAAAATATCGGTCATTGCGTGCGTTGCACTGATTGCATGTACATCATTTAACTTTAACAATCCATTCATACACACGCAACTGTCAAAATCTCAAAAGATAAGAGAGTGGTGGGGAAATGTTGTACTTGTGAAATACTATAAAGTGAACTTTAGTACATTCTATTTCACGGACATATCTGAATTTCAAAACGGATATGGGCAAGGATATAAATATCTGGCTGACAGCATCCGTACACTGCTGACACGTGTGCAGAGCCAAAGAGAAAAACAGGGTCCTTGGGTTGCAGTGTTTGATAATCGCAAACAATTTTGCGGCATACTGTCTGAAAACATAGTTGTAGCCGACGCCGGCAAAAACAAGACGGATAAAGGTCAGGTCATAATGAACATGTTTCTTAATACGCTGCATCTGCCAACCGGTCACTACATTGTTGACGGAATTGACTATTACACAGACAATTTAGGCCGCATTAAAAAAGTATATTGCTCAAATGTCATACTGCGGGGCCGCGGTCGCAACAGAGGCTCTCAACATTATTCCGTAATCTTCAAAGACGGACATCCTGGTCTGGATGATGCGGGACACTTGATACCTCAGCAGCTATACGGACCAACGGAGCAAATCAATTACGTGCCTCAGAAAAAAGCGCTTAATGAGGGAAAAATAAGAACGTTAGAGATAAAGGCAGCCAAGGCAAAACGCATGGGATACAAAGTATCTTATGAAATTCACATACTATACCGCGGAGAAGAGAAGCGTCCTTGCGGATTTGAGAACAATTTTAAATCCTATGACAATACCGGAAAGATTGTTCAGAATGTTTCTGGAATTTTTGATAACACACCGGGACCCGAACGGGAAAATTCACCATCGCGATAATTATTTACAATATAAAGAGCATAAAGATGAAAAAAGAAATAGGTAAAAAAACATTATGCGCGCCTTCTTATTTGAATTCAATAATAAGCTATGCAATAAATAATTACAAAGGCAGTACCGAGGAAAGCCTGCAACATCCGGAAGATGCGGGCAAGGGTCTGGAAGCTGATGCAGCAACAATTGGAAATGAATTAGATACCGATAAAAGAAATTCAGGCACAAATAATGTTGCAAGAGCGGAGCTAAAGATTACCGTGGCAAAGGACTCTCCTCTGTTTGAAGAGAAAGTTGTTTTTACAGACGGGTCTGAAAAATTGCTTGACTGCTGGGAAATATTTGATATCGCAAAGACAATTATGGATGACAGGGAAAGAGCATGGAATGAGATTACGGTAATTATTGAAGAGAACAAAAAATTAACAATCAACCTATTAAAATAAATATTATCAGATGAAAAATCTGAATTTGAAATTATGGATGCTGGGCATAACATCCGCTATTTTATTATCAATCCCATTCATAGTTCCGCATACGGGACTTATCATGCTTGTTGCCTTTATTCCCTTATTTACGGCTGAATACATAGCTGCAGCGCATAAAAAGAAAAATTTCTGGGTAATTTACTACAGCGTATTTTTTATATGGAATCTGCTTACCACATACTGGCTTTTCAAAGCCACTCCGGCCGGAGCGGCCGCTGCAATAATTCTAAACGCCATTCAGATGGCCGTCATTTTCAGATTGTTCCGCTGGTTCAAAAAAATTGCAACCGGAATTTCCCCATATATAATTTTTATGTTAATGTGGGTCGGATGGGAACACGTATGCCAGAATGTTCAAATCAGCTGGCCGTGGCTGACGTTGGGAAATGCCTTTGCAACATCAGTTAAATCAGTTCAATGGTATGCAATGACCGGTACCCTTGGCGGCTCTCTTTGGATACTGTTGATGAACCTGCTATTCTTTAGAATTATCAAATTCATTGTCTGGAAAGAAGAAATTCTTCAGTCATCTATTGTTGCGGCAATATTCTTATTTATTCCGCTTATTTACTCACAATTCCGCTACTACACATATAAGGAAAACAGCGGGTACAAAGTGACAAAGCAAGTAGCTATACTTCAGCCCAATATAGACCCGTATAATGATAAATTCGGAGGGCTTTCAAACAGAGAACAGGATACAATTCTTTTCCGTCTTGCAAGTGAAGCCGTAACTCCAAATACATATTTGGTTTTTGCACCTGAAACCTTTTTTTCGCCGGACTCAAAAGAGAATATTCTTTTGGAAAATACTCCCGACAGCAATAAGACATTTAAGGCATTCAAAAATTTTTCAAAGGAGCATAAAGTCAATTTTATCTGGGGTGCCGTAACGCAATTTTTCTATGCTCCAAAAAATCAGAACGGGTTGTTTGAAATGAACGGAGAACTTGGAAACGAGGCTCCTTCCCCTACGGCAACAAACATTGCAGGCGCCTTGTGGTACGACAATTACAACTCTTCCGTATATAATAATCCAAACGGATTATATGATTTTTATCACAAATCAAAGCTTGTAATCATGGCGGAAACATATCCCGTTTTCAGAGGAAAAATTGTACTTCAAAAATTGGGAATTGACATGGGGGGAGGCTATGGAAGTTTTGCAAAACAGGCAGAAAGAACGGTGTTTACAACTTCAGACGGCACAAAGATTGGCACGGCTATTTGTTATGAATCTGTGTACGGAGATTTCTGCAGAGGATATATAAACAAAGGGGCAAGTCTTATGTCTGTAATCACAAATGACGGTTGGTGGGGAAACACCTTCGGATACCGCCAGCACTTAAATTACGCTCGTTTACGCGCCATTGAAACTCGCAGAGACATAGCACGTTGCGCAAACACCGGCATATCTGCAATAATCAATCAAAAGGGAGATATTAAATCTCAAACATCATGGTGGCAAAGAGGCTATTTAAGAGGAGAAATTAACACAAACGGTTTCATTACGCCGTTTGTTCATTATGGAGATGTGACCGGATTTATTTCTTTATGGACAGCTCTCTTATTTATCATGTTGGGCATCATTCATGCCATAAGAAAGAGAGATTTAATAAGTGGTATAATCTAATAAATAGCATACGGCATAAAGCAAATATTAAACATAATTAAGACTGAACACAACACAAATAAAAAAGGCGGAGCATTAAAACTCCGCCTTTAATTTATCAGTCGTGAATAATATTCACTACAGATTTAATCTACTAATAACCAGGATTCTGAACCAGTTTGCCACCTGCTTTTGTAATCTCGTTCTGAGGTATTGGAACCAGGTAATGCTGCTTCTGGAAATCCTTATAATCTTTATGGGTTGTAGTTGCAAGTTTAGCCAAACCTGCATTCTGACATGCGGTAAAATCAGGCTCTCCGTCAGTTCCTTTGGTAGCCATAATATAGGTCAAATCCGTACCCTCGGCATTGTTCTTAATGATTCTTATACCGTAAGTCATCTTTCTTTCCGTTACATCCGCAATCTTCCACCTTCTGACATCAAAATATCTGAAGTTTTCAAATGCTAGTTCAATCTGACGCTCATGATATAGTCTCTTTTGAAGTGCTGTACCTGACTCTGTTACATGCGGCATCATAACGTCTGCTCTGTCTCTTACCTTGTTAATGTAGTCACGGCAAGTACCCTCATATCCAAGGTTATATTCACACTCTGCATAATCCAGATAGAACTCTGCAAGACGGAACCAAGGATACATAACATTAGGATTATCCCCCTGACCTTCACTTACTTTTCCGCCCCAAATCAAGAACTTTCTAATCCAATATCCTGTACCTTGAGTACCATTGGAATTTGAATAGAAGTTATCATTAGGAATTGATGATGTGGCACCCTTTGCTATCTTAATAGTAACAAGACTATCCTTTGTTCCGTTGTTAAACTTAAATTGTGCACCGTGATAAAGAATTGACAGATAGAATCTCGGATCTCTTCCGACATAAGGATTATTAGGATCGAAACCTGACCCGTCTTCAAACGGTCTCTTTCCTGTGGCCTTCATTTCATACTCCTCCACCATATTTTCCGTAGGAGCAACACTAGACCATCCGCCAAATACTGCAGCCGGAGCCCAAAGCAATTGAGCAAAGGAATAACACTGTTCAAAAGATGTTGTGTAAATATAATTCTGAGAAGTAGGCAGAATATAAGATGCCCAAATTACCTCAGGAGAATTAACGTCCGTCCAATACCCGTCGTAGGTATCGTCCAATGAATAAGCGCCAGCTTCAGCTCTTTTAATGACCTCATATACAGCAGCTTGTGCCGTTTTCCATTTATCTGCGCTATAAGCACCATGCCAAGGAGTATCCGCAGGATCAGAAGGATCGTTAAATAGAGGGGAAGCCGCAAACATTGCAACTCTTGCCTTCATTGCACGGGCAGCATCTGCACACGCTCTCCCTTTTGTTGCAGCTTTATCGGGTAACAATGAAATTGCCTTGTCCAAGTCACTGTTAATAAATGCAACGCACTCATCAAAGTTGCTTCTTTCAATCGAATAGTCATCTCCGATGTTATATGTTTTGTCAACAATCGGAAAACCTCCAATTCTCTGAAGCAAATTGCCATAAGCCCATCCTCTCAAAAAGTAAACTTCACCTTTTAGTCTGGACTTGGTTTCTGCTGAAATTGCGGAGGCGTTGTCAATTTTCTCCAAAAACATGTTCATATATCTGACATAGGTATATACTCTATTCCAGATGTTTATGAAAGTATTACGGGTATTGTGAGTAGAACCTCCTTCATTCAAGTACATAATTTTGGAGGGATCCATCTCGCCTCTGGAAATATAGTTGGTAGATGAACCTCCATATCT
>Ga0268357_100929_pt1 | contig 26720 bp, 24 predicted proteins | sample BioMet10_FD_192466 | JGI IMG/M metagenome (GOLD analysis project Ga0268357, IMG submission 192466) | Sewage microbial communities from Oakland, California, United States - Biofuel 10 (Illumina Assembly) | ecosystem: Engineered > Wastewater > Sewage > Unclassified | place: USA: California... | reverse complement strand
ATAACAACTTTCACGTATACCTTTTAGGTTTGTAATTACACAAGCCTCTTTGTGATGTACTTTTTTAATAAAAATTTTATATAAAATTTTTTCAGAAGATACTTGACTTTTTATAGTTGGTCTTTCAGTCGAAACCTTGGGTATCCTATAATAACCTGCTTCTGCAAGCTAGGATACCCGTAAAATCTTTAACTTATATCAGTAATATCATTAATATTGATATAAGTCAAATTAATATGACAATAAAGACACTAAGTTAGCTGAGTGCAGTGATATGACTTACTTAGGCTATTTTTATATGCAAAAATATCGTATAATTAAGTCATAAAATACAAAAGTTTAGCTATAAATGCTTCTAAAATATTTAAAATTGAAAGACTCAAGTAAAGGAATCGAAATAGATTATGAATAAATTAGTGATAGGGATATTAGCGCATGTAGATGCAGGGAAAACAACATTATCAGAAAGCATGCTATATTTAAGTGGAAAAATTCGAAAGTTAGGAAGAGTAGATAATAAAGATGCTTATCTAGATACATATGAGTTAGAAAAAGCTAGAGGAATAACAATATTTTCAAAGCAGGCCATATTTCAAGTAGATGAAACACAAATTACATTGCTTGACACTCCAGGGCATGTAGATTTTTCAGCCGAGATGGAAAGAACACTTCAAGTATTAGATTATGCTATTTTAGTCATCAGTGGTGCCGATGGAATACAGGGACATACTCAAACCTTATGGCGCCTACTGTCTATATACAAAATTCCAGTGTTTATATTTATTAATAAAATGGATCAAGTAGGAACTGATAAGGAAAACCTTTTGAAAGAGTTAAAACTAAGATTAAATGACGGATGTATAGATTTTGAGGAAAAAAATATGGAGATTTTTTATGACCAAATTGCAATGTGTGATGAAAAGGTTATGGAGAACTTTATTGAGACTGGTGAAATTAAAAGTATTGATATTTTTAAACTAATAAAAAGCCGTAAAGTTTTTCCATGTTACTTTGGGTCGGCGCTTAAATTAGAAGGTGTTAAAGAATTTATTGATGGAATTGTAAAGTATACTGAAAAGCCTTTTTATCCAGAGGAATTTAGTGCAAAAGTATTTAAGATTTCCAGGGATGATCAAGGAAACCGTTTAACCTTTATGAAAATAACTGGAGGAAGTTTAAAGGTTAAGACAGCATTAACTAATAAACAAACGGGCATAGAAGAGAAAGTAAATCAAATTCGATTTTATTCAGGTCAAAAATTTGAACTTGCAAATGAGGCAGAAGCTGGATCAATTTGTGTGGTTACTGGACTTACGAAAACCTATCCAGGTGAAGGGCTTGGTAGAGAGAGAGAGTCTTCTAAACCGCTGCTCATGCCGGTATTATCATATCGGGTTATACTGCCAGAGGGCTGTGATCCAAGAACTATGCTTCCAGGGCTCCGTGAAATAGAAGAAGAGGAGCCTGAACTTCATATTGTTTGGGAGGAGGATTTGCAAGAAATTCAGATTCAAATAATGGGAGATGTACAAATTGAAATTTTGCAAAACATTATAAAAGAGCGCTTTGATATTGATGTAACCTTTGACTCAGAAACTATACTTTATAAAGAAACAATTTTGAATACTGTAGAAGGCGTTGGGCATTTTGAGCCTTTAAGACATTATGCGGAGGTTCATCTATTGATGGAACCAGGAGAATCAGGCAGTGGGCTGCAGTTTTTTATAAATTGCAGCGAAGATTATATAGAAAAAAGCTGGCAGAGATTGATACTAACTCATTTAGAGGAAAAAGCCCATAAAGGTGTTTTAACTGGCTCAATTATAACAGATATGAAAATAACATTAGTTGCAGGAAGAGCACATAAAAAGCACACAGAGGGTGGAGATTTTAGAGAAGCTACCTATCGTGCAGTTAGGCAAGGATTGAAGCAGGCAAATTCCATATTATTAGAACCATATTATGAATTTGAACTAGAGCTGCCTGAAAAGATGGTGGGAAGGGCCATGACGGATATTGAAAAAATGCATGGAACCTGTGAAATATCTCAAGTAAATGGTGATATGGCAATAATCGCAGGGAATGCTCCAGTAGTTACCATGAGAAACTATCAAAGAGAAGTAATTAGCTACACTAAAGGTAAGGGAAGATTATTTTGCAGTTTGCAGGGTTATGCACCTTGTCATAATTCAGATGAAATTATAAAAAGTATTGGATATGATTCTGAAAGAGATATGTGGAACCCAACAAGTTCAGTTTTTTGTGCTCATGGTTCAGGTTTTATAGCGAATTGGGATGAGGTTAAAAATTATATGCATATAGAAAGTTATTTACAGAAAGAGAAGGTGAATAATTCACAAATAGCAGAAAAAGTATCCATAGAGCAGGAACAATCAATAGGTTTAGAGGAAATTGACCAAATCATAAATAAAACCTTCTATGCTAATCAAGGTAAAAAATCGGTTTGGAAAAAAAGAAAAACTGCCCTAGAGAGCTATTATAAAGCCGATACTTATACTACTGTAAATAACATAGCAAAGGAAGCTTACCTATTAGTGGATGGTTATAATATTGTTTTCGCTTGGGAGGAGCTAAAGGAAATTGCAAAAGATAATATTGATGCAGCTAGGACAAAATTACTAGATATTTTATGTAATTATCAAGGGATTATAGAAAATAAAATTATTGTAGTGTTTGATGCTTATCGTGTTAAGGGACATTCCGTGGAAGTATTTGATTATAATAACATTCATGTAGTTTATACCAAAGAAGCGGAAACTGCAGATCAATATATTGAAAAATTTGTTCATCAAAACCATGGAAACTATGGTATAACAGTTGCAACTTCAGATTGCTTAGAACAGATAATCATTAGAGGAAACGGAGCGGCTTTATTATCTGCTATGGAATTAATGGAAGAAATAGAGTGGGCTAATAAAAAGATGATGGAAGAATATAGAGAAAGGCATAGTAAGGAACGTAATAATTTAACTGACACGTTATCAGAAGAAGGTAAAGAACAAATTAAAAAAATTTTATTTTAAGCAGATATCAAATAGTGACTATAGGGTAGAGATGAAAAGATGGAGATTTAATAAAAGCTTTAAATAAGATTATATAAGGCAAATAGGGTCGCGGCTAAGATTTAGCAGCGCCTTTTCACATTGAATTATTAAATTATAGAAAAGTATTGTAATCTTAACAAATACGGAGTATATTTATTATATAATAATTATTATTAAATATTGAATAAATTTTGAAGGGTGATTGTTATGACAAATGAAATGAAAAGGATGCCTGCATTATTTGTGGGACACGGAACTCCTATGAACGCAATTGAAGTTAATGATTATACAAGAAATTGGGTAAAAATAGCCCATGATATTCCAAAGCCAGAAGCGATTTTGGCAATTTCTGCACACTGGTACACTGATGGAAGCAGGATAACTGATGAAGCGCATCCCAAAATGGTTTATGACATGTACGGATTCCCGGATGAGTTGTACAAGGTTGATTACAGGGCTAAGGGATCACCTGAATTGGCACATTTGACAAAGGAGTTGATAAAAAGAAATGTTAAGATAGATAACAGCTGGGGTTATGACCATGGTACATGGTCAGTTTTATGCAAAATGTATCCGGAGGCTGATATACCTGTGTATCAACTTAGTGTTGATGGCAAGGCAGGTCCAGAGACTCATTTTCAAATTGGACAGGAAATAAGTGCTTTGCGTGAACAGGGAGTTATGATATTTGCAAGTGGAAATGTTGTGCATAACCTTTCAAGAATAAATTGGGAAATGAACGGAGGGCATACTTGGGCAGTTGATTTTGACAATTACATAAAAGAAAAAATAATTAAAAAACAGTATGATAATGTTGTTGATTATAAGAGCGCAGGAAAATCCTCTGAGTTAGCATTTTTTACACCGGAACATTTTTATCCGCTTCTTTACGTATTGGGTGCCTCAAAACAAGATGATGAGCTTTCAATATATAATGATTCATGCACTTTGGGATCATTGTCCATGACTAGCTATTTGTTTAAATAATAAGGATACAGGAAACAATAAATAAATATTATACAAGGAGGAAAAGAAATATGAAAAAAGAGTTTTATACTGCAGTAGCAGACAGACGTACATTTTATGGAATTAGTAAACAACCGGTGGTTTCAGATGATATAATTAAGGGAGTAATTGAACATGCCGTAAAGAACACACCAACAGCATTTAATTCTCAAAGTGCAAGAGTGGTTTTATTGTTAGAAAAACATCACGATAAATTATGGGATATTACAAAAGAAGCTTTAAGAAAGATAGTTCCCGCTGATAAATTTGGACCAACTGAGGATAAAATAAATTCATTCCGCAATGGATATGGTACAGTCTTATTCTTTGAGGATAATAATGTAATTGAATCCCTTCAGAAACAATTTGTTACTTACAAGGATAATTTCCCAATTTGGTCGCAACAATCAAGCGGAATGCATCAATTTGTTATTTGGACTTCATTGGAAATTGAGGGTTTTGGGGTATCACTGCAACATTATAATGAACTCATTGAATCTGAAGTGAAAAAAGAATGGAACATACCAACAAACTGGAAACTTATTGCACAAATGCCATTTGGGAAACCAATAGCACAACCTGGTGACAAGCAGTTTCAACCATTGGAGGAGCGTATTAAAGTGTTTAAGTAATAAGGTGTGTCGGTTAAAAAGGGAAATTATCAGAGGTTGGTGATTCTCCTTAGCGGTTCGACTCTACCAAACATATGACAATTAAGGTAATTTTAGCAAATAAGTAAGACAAAAATAAGATGCTGTACTGGTTTGGGGAACTGGTACAGCACTTTTTACATTATATTAATCTAAGATTAACTTAAACAAAATTCACAGTTGACATTTATCATAATAAGTAATAATATTAAAGCAAAGCTAATACCCCTACAGGGGGGTAGGGGGTGAAGATTATGAATAAAGAAAAATTGGAAGCAATGAAGGCTCTAAAAATATCAAAAGGGCAAATTGAAGCTATTATTAAAATGATAGAAGATGAAAGATATTGTGTGGATATTTCAAATCAGATTATTGCAGCGCAGTCACTATTAAAAAAGGCCAATCTTTTGATTTTAAAGCAGCATATGAACCATTGCGTAATGGATGCCTTTAAAAATAATAATGGTGACGAAAAAATAGATGAAATTATAGAAATTTTATCTAAAATAGCTGGAAAATAACCACTGACTAAGGAGGGAGAAATATGGAAAATAAATATTTTAAAATAGAAGGAATGACCTGTGCTGCTTGTGCAAAAGCTGTAGAGAGAGTAACAAAAAAACTTGATGGAGTCACAGATTCAAATGTCAATCTAGCTACAGAAAAGTTAAACATAAGCTTTGATGCTGCAAAAATTTCTCCGGCAGATATACAAAAAGCAATCGAAAAAGCTGGATATAAGGCTATTACTGAATCCGTAAGCAAAACCTTAAAAGTAGAAGGGATGACCTGTACAGCATGTGCTAAAGCTGTTGAAAGAGCCACAAAAAAACTTGACGGAGTCATTGATTCAAATATTAATTTTGCTACAGAAAAGCTGACTATAAATTTTGAACCTTCAAAGATAAGAATTTCAGATATAAAAAGAGCAGTAGAAAAAGCTGGTTATAAGTTATTGGAAGAAGAAATTGTCTTAGATTCAGATAAAGATAAAAAAGCAAGGGACATGAAAAATCTATGGAATAAGTTTGTTATATCAGCAATATTTACTGTTCCGTTGCTAATTGTGTCTATGGGACATATGTTAGGACTTCAACTACCTAAAATAATTGACCCTATGATGAATCCGAATAATTTTGCACTAGTTCAGTTTTTCTTAGTTTTGCCTGTAGTTATTCTTGGCAGAAGGTTCTATACAATTGGATTTAAGGCACTAGTTAGGAGAAGCCCCAATATGGATTCTCTTATAGCCTTAGGTACATCCGCAGCATTTTTATATGGAATATTTGCTTTAGTCAAAATTTTTGGTGGAGATACAAGTTATACTCACCATTTGTACTTTGAATCCGCTGCAGTAATTATTACACTTATAACCCTTGGAAAATATTTCGAATCTGTTTCTAAAGGAAAAAGCTCTGAGGCAATAAAAAAGTTGATGGGGCTGTCACCAAAAACAGCAATAATTATTAGAAATGGAGTAGAGATAGAACTAAATATTGAAGAAGTTGAAGTGGGAGACATAATAGTAGTTAAACCTGGAGAAAAAATGCCTGTAGACGGTGAAGTTATTGAAGGCATTACTTCAGTAGATGAATCTATGCTCACAGGAGAAAGTATTCCTATAGAAAAGAATATTGGAGATAAAATTATCGGTGCTAGTATAAATAAAAATGGGTTAATAAAATATAAGGCTACAAAAGTTGGAAAGGATACGACTTTGGCTAAAATTATTAAGCTTGTTGAGGATGCTCAAGGTTCAAAGGCACCAATTGCGAAGCTTGCAGATATAATAGCAGGTTATTTTGTACCTATAGTTATGATACTAGCAACTGTTTCAGGAATATCGTGGTATATTTCTGGAGAAACTGGAGTATTCGCACTTACAATATTTATATCAGTGCTTGTTATCGCATGTCCTTGTGCTTTAGGGCTAGCAACTCCAACAGCTATTATGGTGGGAACGGGAAAGGGAGCAGAGTACGGAGTCCTAATAAAAAGCGGCGCAGCTTTGGAAACTGCACATAAGATTCAAACTATAGTTTTTGACAAAACAGGTACAATAACAGAAGGAAAACCTAAAGTTACAGATATATTATCCACAGCCGGAATAACTGATGAATATCTTTTACAAATAGCAGCTTCTGCAGAAAAGGGTTCTGAACATCCCCTTGGAGAAGCTATTGTTAAATATGCAGTGGAAAAAGGATTAGAGTTTAAAAAACTGGATTTATTTAAGGCAATTCCAGGTCATGGAATAGAAGTTGATATAGATGGTAAATCAATATTGCTGGGAAATAGAAAATTAATGGTTAAAAGCAATATATCATTGGAGAGTTTTGAGGATACATCACATAAGTTAGCAGGTGAGGGAAAAACGCCAATGTTTATAGCTATAGATGGAAAAATAGCAGGAATTATTGCTGTAGCAGATACAGTTAAAGAAAACAGCAAAAAGGCAATTAATATGCTTCATGAAATGGGAATAGAAGTTGTTATGATTACCGGAGATAACAAAAGAACTGCAGAAGCAATAGCAATGCAGGTGGGTATAGAAAGAGTACTTTCAGAAGTGCTCCCGGAGCATAAAGCAGAGGAAGTTAAAAAGCTCCAAATAGAAGGTGAAAAGGTTGCTATGGTGGGGGATGGCATTAACGATGCTCCGGCTTTAGCTCAAGCGGATATTGGAATAGCCATAGGTTCAGGTACAGATGTTGCCATGGAATCTGCTGATATTGTGCTTATGAGAAGTGATTTAATGGATGTCCCTATAGCAATACAGTTAAGTAAAAAAACTATAAAAAATATTAAGGAAAATCTATTTTGGGCCTTTGGCTACAACATAGTGGGAATACCGGTAGCTATGGGAATACTCCATGTATTTGGAGGACCACTCTTAGACCCAATGATAGCAGGGGCGGCTATGAGCTTTAGCTCAGTTTCAGTGGTGCTTAATGCATTGAGATTAAAAGGATTCAAACCGGTTAGATAGCAAAAAAATGTCGGTACCAGGTACCGGCATTTTTTTATAACGATTTCATAATACTATAATTCCATTTGTAAAATTCATCTTTAGGATCGATTAAATGAGCTTTTTTTGAGAATTCCGCAGCTTTCTTTTTATCTCCTAATGATTCATAAGCAAAAGCTGCTCCCATATATGCCTCTGCTTTGTCAGGTGCTGCTTTTATGGCTTGTTCATAAGTTTCTAAGGATTCTTTGTGACAGCTGCACTCTGCAAGTAAATGTGCTTTATCACATATGGCTTGATAGAAATCCGGCATCAATTCAATTGCTTTATCGTAGAATCCAAGTGCATTATCAACATCATTTAAATAGTCAAGTAAAAGGGCTTTTCGTGCATAAAGCTCTGGATTTTCACAACTCAGCTCTAAAAGTTTATTGCAATATTTAAGAGAAATTTCAAAGCTGCCCGCTTCATAATGTATATTCATCAGGTCTTCATAAGCTCTTGTACTATTGGGATTTAACTCCAGATAGGTTTTAATACATTTCTCTGCCTCATCCATATCAAGCATATCCATTAGTGCTTCTCCTTTAACAATATAGGCTTCAGCACAATCGGGATCAAGCTTAATAGCAAAATCAAACATTTTAAAAGCCTCATCTATTTCATTTTTTTTAAATAAGTCCAGTCCTCTTTTCAGGTATTTAACCACCTTTACATTAGAATTGTATTCATTTAACCTTATTTCCATAAACAAACTCCTTTACTAAATTTATTATAATTATTGACCTGATACTAAGAAATATACATTACATTGACTCTGTGTGATATAATTGTATTTGGAGTTTTTAGGCAATAAGTTCAAAGGAGAAATTATATGAATACTAATGAGAAAATAATGATGATTTTAAAAAAGATGCCTTCACTATTTTTGGGAATAATTTTATTCTCGATAGCTGTACTTTTAACCTTGTATTCAGACCTTGGAGTAAGCCCTTGGGATGTGTTTCATGTAGGGGTAACCAAGCATATTAATTTAACACTGGGAGAAGTATCAGAATTAACTGGACTTGCTATACTTGGATTATCATATTTTATTGGTGTAATACCTGGATTATCAAGCATATTAAATATGATATTTGTTGGAGTATTTATTGATATATTAAACAGATTTTCAATTTTCAGCACTCCGAGAACCATGGCAGGAAGATTTGCAATGCTGTTGGCTGCAATTATTATTATGGGATGGGCTACGTATTTTTATCTTAGAGTGGAAATGGGTGCAGGACCAAGAGACAGCCTTATGGAGGGATTTGTTAAAAAATTAAACAAACCTGTTTGGATGATAAGGGGAACAATTGAAACAACGGCATTAATACTAGGATATTTTCTTGGTGGACCAGTGGGAGTGGGAACTATATTAATTGCTTTTACCGTAGGAGTATCTGTGCAGTTTGCATTTAAAATTGGTAAATACAGCTCCGCTAATGTACAGCATATGGATATAATACAGATGTATAAATTCTTAAAGAACAATAAAGCAATCGACAATTCTACTATTTAAAAGTATCTAAAAAATGTCTGGCTGCAGAGGAAAGATATTGATCCTTCATCCATATTATGGTAGTGCCTGTTTCCAAAGATGGTTCATTTATTTCTCTATATTTCAAATTAATACCTGGAACAAGATTAACCCAATCTTTAGGTATTATTGCTATACCCATTCCGGTTACAGCATAATATAATATGGACTTTGTATCTTCTATTTTGCATAGTATTCTTGGCTCGAAGCCATTTTGTTTGCAGGCTTCCACTATCATTGGCTCATATCTTCGGTGTACCAAAAGAGGGCTTTCTCTAAGTTTAGAGAGTTCTATTTTTTTTTTGCTATTATTAAAGTAATCTGGATTTCCAGTGGCAGCTACCATGGGTTCCATAGGAAGACAAATGGATCCAAAGGTCTTTGACACTAGAGGAGTACGAATAATTCCTATTTCAATCATTCCATTTTTTAACAGATCCAATATTTCATCTGTACTGCATTCTCTTATCTCAAAATTAATATTAGGGTATTTAATATTAAAATTATAAATTCGACTGGGCAGGAGTATATCACCAGAAGAGTGTATCGTTCCAATAGAAAGTGTTCCTTTAATTCCTTCATTAAAATCCTTTAGTTCTTTTGTAGTTGTATCTAATAATTCCTGAATTTGTTTTGCTCTATGCTGCAGTTTTTCACCTGCTTCTGTAAGCTGAAATTTTCTTGTGCTTCTTTCTACTAGCTTTACACCTAACTCCTCTTCAAGCAGTTTCAATTGATGGCTTAGGTGAGGCTGTGCTATATGCAGCTTTTCAGATGCTCTGGTTATATTTTCTTCTTCACATATTGTAATAAAATTTATAAGCTGCTTTATATCCATATCAATATCCACTCCTGTATTTATACATAAATATATATGAAAGTCATATTTTTTAAATATTTTAATTATATATATCTATTTGCTATAATGATATAAAACATACGGAAAATAGTCAAGTTTTATTAATTAAAATCAGGGATGGTGGGTTAAATGGACTTATTTATGGCTTTTGGCATAACATTTTTACTTCTCTTATTAAGTGTTTATAAAGGAATATTTCTTGGGTATGCTCTAGTTGCTGGACTAATATTGTTTTCTGCGATAGCAATAAAAAAGGGATATGAGCTAAAAAATATATTGTTTATGATAATAAGAGGAGGTAAAAAATCTCTTATTGTAATACAGGTTTTTGTTCTTATCGGAGCTGTTATCTCAATATGGATGGCTTCCGGAACAGTACCTGCAATAGTCTATTATGGCATAAAGTTTTTAAGACCAGATACTTTTATTTTATCGGCTTTTGTTATTAGCACCTTTGTTTCGTTTTTAATAGGAACCTCTGTGGGAACTTCCGGAACTGTAGGAATAGCTTTAATTCTAATTGCAAAAAGCGGAGGGGTAGATATATCCGCAGCAGCAGGGGCAATAATTGCAGGAGCTTATTTTGGAGACAGATGTTCACCTATGTCCTCTAGTGCTAATCTCGTAGCTTACGTTACGAAAACAGATATATATGAGAATGTAAAAAATATGTTTAAAACATGCATAGTTCCAATTGCTCTTTCATTAATATTTTATTATATAGTATCAGGTATATACCCTCTTAGATCTTCTTCTAATAATATAAGTATTGAAATATTGAAAATGTTTAATGTGGGACTTATTGTTTTGGTTCCAGCCTTAATTGTAATTATTTTTTCGATATTTAAGATTAATGTTAAGTATTCAATAGTATGCAGTATAATAGCGGCAGCACTAATAGGAATGTTAGTTCAACATGAAAGTATTAAAGACTGCATAAGTTATATTTTTTTCGGGTACTTTATGGATAGCTCCAGTCCTCTTTATTCAATAATTAAAGGAGGAGGGGTAATTCCCATGCTTAAGACCTGCTTTATTTTGTTTATTGCTTCTGCACTTGCAGGTGTAATCGAAGAAACTAAAATGTTAAATTCCATTGAAATAATAACGGAAAAGGCAGATTCAAGATATGAAATATATAGGAATATGTTGATAACCAGCATATTTACCGCAGCTATAGGTTGTTGTCAGGCTTTTACTATTATTCTTACGGATGTGCTTAATGTAAAAGCATATAATAAAAATAATATAGATAATAATTCAAGAGCATTAGATTTAGAGAATACAAGTGTATTGATTTCTGCATTAATACCATGGAATCTCTCACTACTTCTGCCAATGACAATTTTAGGCACAAATTTTAGTTGTATGCCTTATCTTATATATATATATATTTTGCCAATCTGGAATTTGGCGTTTTTATGGGGAGAAGGAAAATTTGTTTACTTTAGACATGTAAAAAGAAATAAGTTTAGTTAACTTGTTTCTTTTTTTATTTCAACAGGTATAATATAGATAAAACTACAATGAGATTAAAAAATTATTATTGCAGGTCGGGGGTGAGGTTATGGAATATTCGATAAAAACAAAAAAGGCTCAAGAATTTATAGATATAACGGAGCTTGTTAGAGAGACTATAAAAAAGGACAAAATTGAAAATGGAGTTGTGGTGGTTTTTGTACCCCATACTACTGCAGGAGTAACAATAAATGAAAATGCTGATCCAGATGTTATTGTGGATATTTTATCAGGTTTAAATCAAGCTTTTCCTGTGAAAAATGGATATATGCATGCGGAAGGTAATTCTCATGCCCATATAAAGGCTTCAATTATGGGATCTTCCTGTTATATTATTGTAGAAAATGGAGAACTTAAGATTGGAGTCTGGCAGGGAATATATTTTTGTGAATTCGACGGACCAAGAAACAGAAAGGTATATGTTTATGGAAATACTGGACGTTTATAATCAGAAAAGGGAAAAAACAGGTAGAACACATGAGCGGGGGATTCCAGTCAAAAAAGGGGATTATATTCTTGTAGTTCATGTTTGGATTGTTAACGATAAGGGAGAATTCTTAATTCAGAAGAGGCAGCCTTGGAAAAAACTATGGCCTGATATATGGGACTGTGCAGCGGCTGGTGCTGCACAGCAGGGTGACAACAGTTCAGGCGCCGCATTGCGAGAAGCAAAAGAAGAATTGGGCATTGATTTGGACATAAATAAAGGACAAGTTTTGTTTACTGATAAATTTTCTTTTGGCTTTGATGACATTTGGCTTGTTAGACAAAATATTGATATAAATAAATTGGAACTTCAACAGGAAGAGGTTGCTGATGCAAGATGGGTTACTGAAGAAGAAATCAGGCAAATGGTGTCTAAGGGTGAATTCATAGATTATTATTATATTGATAAGTTGTTTAAAATGATAAATTCAGGTTTTACAAAAGAAGGAGAAATAATCAACTATTTGTAAAAAGTAAAAAATCCCCAGGTTTTTAATAAACCCTGGGGATTTTAATTATCCTAAGAATTCTTTTGCAAGTTTTGTCCAAGCATCTAATGACTTTTCAATTTTCGCATAGGATGTGCAGTATGCAAGTCTAAAGTATCCTGGGCATCCAAAAGCTGAGCCTGGAACAATAAGCAGATTGTATTTTTTAGCTGCAGCTGCAAATGCTGCATCATCTGGTACCAGCGCCTTAACGAACAGGTAGAATGCTCCTTCAGGTTTTGTACATTCGAATCCAATGCTGATCAAATGATTGTACAACAAATCCCTGTTTCTTTTGTATATACTCACATCAACCTCTGAATCAAGGCATTTTGCGATTACTCTTTGGAAAAGAGAAGGTGCATTTACATATCCTATGGATCTTGTAGCTATGTTAAGACCTTGTGCCACATCATCACAATCATCCATCTCATTGGAGAAAGCAACATAACCTATTCTTTCACCAGGAAGTGATAGTGATTTACTGTAGGAATAACCTATGAATGCATTTTTATAATAATTAAGCATATAAGGAATCTTTATATCATCATATACAAGCTCTCTGTACGGTTCATCTGATACTATGAAAATGCAGGTGTTTAATTCCTCTGACTTTTTAGTTAAAAGTGCAGCCAACCCTTTAATAACATCTTCTTTATAGATTACTCCCGTAGGATTGTTAGGATTGTTTATTATTATAGCTTTTGTTTTTGGAGTGATGGCAGCTTCTAAAGCAGCCAAATCAGGCTCGAAGGTACCTAAGTGAGTAGGTACTATTACAAGCTTTCCACCGTTATCTGCAACATAATTTCTGTACTCTGAAAAATACGGAGAAAATGTTATAACTTCATCCTCAGGGTTTAATATTGTCTTGAAAATAATACTTAGTCCGCCAGCTGCGCCTACAGTCATAACTATGTTTTTGAAGGTAAGATCAAGGCCGTGCTTCTTGTTTATATCCTGAGCTATAACTTCCCTTACATCTTCATAACCTGAATTGTTCATATAACCATGAACAACATTTGGTTTTTCCTCGTCAAGGATTTCTAGTATTGCTTTTTTGATGCTTGCAGGTGGTTCTACATTAGGATTTCCGATGCTGAAATCAAATACATTATCTGCACCGTATATTTCAGACAATCTTTTTCCTTCCTCGAACATTGCTCTGATTACAGAATTTCCGCCAACGGCTTTTTTCATTTTTTCTGATATCATAGAATAATCCCCTCCATAAAATAATTTATTTTTAACTACATTATAACATTATTTTCTCATTTTGATAAATATTTTTTCAGGAGTTATCGGAAGTTTTGTCACATTTACTCCTACCGCATTATAAACAGCGTGAGCTATAGCTGGTGAAGGTGTATTTACCACAACCTCTCCTACTGACTTAGCCCCAAAAGGACCTGTAGGTTCATAACTTTCCTCAAAGGCGACAGTAATATTTTTTATATCCTTTCTGCAAGGGATTTTGTATTGCATAAATGAGTTGGTTTGCATATTTCCTTTAAAATCGTATCGAACATCTTCATACATGGCCATTCCTATACCCTGAACTATTCCACCCTCTACCTGCATCCTGGCAAGATTTGGATTTATTACTGTTCCGCAGTCAGTCACTGCTATATAGTTAATTAATTCAAATTTTCCGGTTTCTTTATCAATCTCAACCTCAGCAAATCCTGCAATAAATGGTGGTGGGGATACCTCGCTGCCATAAGTGGCATTTCCTACTAATTGATTCTTGCCTGTGCCCAGTACCATTTGTGAAGCTAATTTTATAATGCTTATACTGTCATCTTTATTCAAAATCTTAACTTTATCTCCTAAAAATTCTAAGTTTTCTTTAGGAACATCTAAAAGCCTAGCGCTGTTTTCCAGAATCTTTTTCTTTAGATCTTCACATGCCTTTACTACAGCCATTCCTGTAACATAGGTAGTGCTTGAAGCATAGGAGCCTGGATCATAAGGTGAAACATCAGTATCTGCAGAAATTACCGTTATATTTTCCATTGTTGTTTCCAGAATTTCTGCTGCCATCTGTGTAAGTATTGTATCACTGCCTGTTCCCATGTCTGTGGCTCCAATAAGGAGTGTATAATCTCCGGTGTCGTTCAGCCTGACTTCAGCTGACGCTGTATCTATTCCGGCGATACCTGAGCCCTGCATGGTTACTGCCATTCCAATACCTCTAACCTTATTATCATCTAGTTCTACTTTTGGATATTTTTCATCCCAATTAATTAACCTTTTACCCGTTTCGATACATTTATGAAGAGTAGAACTTCCAAGCATTTTATCATAGTGTAGAAGTGAGTTTTCTCCTTCTTTTATTAAATTCTTAAGTCTGATCTCACTAGGATCCATGTTTAATTTTTCTGCAAGCTTGTTTACTGCGCCTTCTAGCGCAAAAGTTCCTTGAGTTGCACCATATCCTCTTAATGCTCCACCTGGCATTTTATTTGTGTAAACTACATCACCCATAAATCTGATGGCATTTGTTTTGTTGTATAGCGGCAGTGTTTTTTGACCGAGTACACCAAAAACTGTAGACGCATGTTCACCATAGGCGCCTGTATCAGATAATCCCTGTATATCAAGGGCTCTAATAAAACCTTCTTTATCTGCCCCAAGTCGTACCTTTAATTTAACAGCATGACGGCTGGTGGTACAGCTGAAGGTTTCTTTTCTATCATATACTATTATGGATGGTTTGCCGGTTTTTAATGTAACTATAGCAGTAAAAATCTCTACAGCCGCAGTCTGTTTTCCTCCAAAACCTCCACCAATTCTAGGTTTTATAACCCTTATTTTACTAGCGGGTATTTGGAGTGCAATAGAAAGCATACGTCGAACATGAAAAGGAATTTGTGTGGAGGATACCACTACAAGCCTTCCCGCATGGTCTATATAGTTAAATGCTCTATAGGTTTCCATCATTGCATGTGCCTGAGCTTGGGTGTAATAAGTTTCCTCTACTACGGTATCACATTTTTTAAGTTCCTCTTCTACATCGCCGAATTCTATATACTGTGAGGAAGCAATATTCTTATCCTTTTTCATTCCTATGTCAAAGTTGCAATGAACATCCTCTTCGCTATGGATAACAGATTTATTCTCAATAGCTTTTTCAAAATCAAAAACCGGTTCAAAAATTTCATATGTAACCTTAATAAGTTTCATAGCTTTTAGCGCTGTTTTTTCATCTACAGCAGCTATTATTGCTACCTCATCACCTACATATCTCACTATTTGATCGAGTATTAACCTGTCATAAGGAGAGGGCTCCGGATAAGATTGTCCTGCCAGCGTGAACCTAGCCTGTGGTACATCCTTATATGTTAAAATGCACTCTACACCTTCTATTTGTTCAGCTTTTGAAACATCAATGGATGTTATTTTTGCAAAAGCATAAGGACTTCTAAGTATTTTTATAATTAAAGCATTCTTCATTACCAGGTCTTCAGTATAAACAGGTTTCCCGGTTGCGATAGCCATGCCGTCTATTTTTGGTATGCTTTTACCTACTACCTTCATATTAATTCACCCCCAGATATTTTTTGACTGCTCTTAACTGGCCCATATAACCTGTGCATCTGCATAGATTTCCGGTTAAGTAGTGAATTATATCTTTTTCAGTTGGATTTTTCAGTTCGTTTTTCATAGCCAAAACTGTCATGATAAATCCTGGACTGCAGAAGCCGCACTGTTCAGCACCTTCTGCTACAAGTATTTTAGCAAAATTTTCTGCTTCACTCTGAACTCCTTCTATAGTAGTAATGTTCTTACCAACAGCTTTAATTGAAAGCAGGGAACAGGATAAGGTTGGCTTTCCATCTACCCAAACGGTACAAAGTCCGCAACAGGAGGTATTGCAAGCTTTTCTTATACTGAGCATTCCATGCTTTCTGAGTGTATCAGCTAAAAATTCGTTAAGTTCTACATCTAATAAAGTTTTTTTATTGTTAATTATAATTACTATCTGCATTCTAAGACCTCCTTTAACGCTCTTTTAACTAATACACAGCACATTGCTTTTCTGTATTCTGCGCTTCCCCTCATGTTATCACCGAAATCTAATTCTTCTGCCGCTATATTTGAAGCTTTTTCTAATGTATCTTCATTTATATTGCCGTGATTCAAATATTCAGAAGCTTTTTTTGCAATTTTAGCAACAGCGGGTCTAGCACCTACTGCTATTATGTATTTACTATCTATATTTGAAACAGATACATTCAATATAGAATAATCGCTCTTTGAATTTCTAAGGTTTTTATAAACAGCTATCCTATGATTCTTCTTTAAAAATATTTTTGTCAAAATGTCTTTTTCATAAGCGCTTTTTAGGAATTCCTCTAAGGGAATTCTTCCGCCTTTAAACAATTCAACTTCACAGTTTAAAGTTAAAAGTGTTGGTATTAGGTCTGAAAATCCATATTTTGAATAAACTGAAGCACCCAGGGTGACAATACTTCTGAATTGAACTCCGATAATGTCAGCTACGGATTTTGGAATTACACCGTTAAAATAATAATTCAATATAGGACTTTTTTCTAAATCTCTAAAAGTAGTGTAAGCTCCAATTTCTATATGGCTGTCATCTTCTTTTATATAATTTAAATTTAGCTTTGATAATTCAATACCGGTATCTATTCTTTTGGAGCCCATTTTTAAAAAGGCACATCCACCTAAAATAGCATTGCTTTTCTTTTCAGTAAGCACTCTATATGCTTCTTCTACAGTATCTGGCTGTACTAAATTTATCAGTGTGAACATAGTTTTTCCTCCCTTTTATTTTGGATATATAATATTGCCTCTAAGACTCCTCCAGCAATATTTCTAGCCTTTTCTGAAATGGTATAGCAATTTGTTTTCTCAGAAATTCTTGGATCAATATCACCAATTTTAGTCTCTTTTTTAACCTTGCTTCTATTTCTTATTATTCCCCTTAGCACACCATCCATAGAGGCTTTAACTTCTATATTGTTTACATAGGCAATAATATCTCCGTTACAGATTATGTCACCTATTTCCTTAGTATTTTCAATAATACCATGTTCAGGGCTGTATATAACCCTTTCTTTTGAAAATCCATTTATTTCTCCGGGAACGCCTGTGTTTTTCTGTGCCTCTCCATTAAAAATAAGTCTTCCTAAATTGTGTCCCCTCATTGTTTCAATCACTACATCTACATCATATCCTGCAATGAAACCAGGGCCCAAGGCGATTGTTATGGGTGCCATACTTCTATTAGTACCTAAGTTATATTTGGCAAGTATTGCATCTATTACAGCGAAGGGTTTTAGTTTATAAATAAGTTCACCCTTTGGATCTATCATTATGGGAATAATTTTTTCAGTCCAACAATTTTCAATTTCATCGATATTTTCAATATGTTTTGCTTTAATTCCTTCAACTATAAATTGTCCCTCGTATATTGCTTCGCTGAAGGCTGCTTCTCTTCTTATTGATGTAGGAGCTTCAACTTCTAAAATTAAAACACTAAAACCAGATCTATATAATTTTTGTATTGTCCCGGAGGCAACATCTCCTCCTCCTCTTACAATTACTATTTTTTCATATGTATTAAATTTCATTTTTAACACCCTTTTGTAATTTGAAATATTTACATTCAAAATTAATTATACATTTTTTCGATTATAATTATAATGGTTTTTTATGGTTGGAAAGATTATCTTGTATATAAAATTAGTTTTAAGGCTTATAATTATTTTTGTTGTAAATAATTTTAGGTGGTAGTGTTATGGGATACAATGTTATAGATATAATTGATAAAGCAATAAATATTGCAGTTAGAAGAAAAACTGAATATGAAAATATAGGAAAAGAAAAATGTGATACTCAGTCCATAAGAATAATGTCAATTGTTTTAGCAAAAGAAGCAGACAAAACTATTCAATATTATGAGACATTAAAAAAGAAATAGGTGGTATGGAGTTTGAAGAAATTGATTTTGTTATATATGATAAAATATCCTTTTTAATAAATGAGTTTAATAAAAAATATATATGAGTGAAATTAATAATGTTAGAGATTATTTGAGATGTTCACTCTATTTAGAGAAGGATGTACATTCTTTATTAATAGATATACAAGGTAGATTTGTGAAAAATACAAGTGACATGAACACAAAAACATATAAAATACTATCAAATATTATTAATAATAAGGCTAGTCATATATCAACGCTTGAAAATGTTTTAAAATAGAATTAATATATGTTTTTTATGAGGTGCATAAATTTTAGTAGTGGTGGTAACCAAAAGTTTAGGTACCTTTTTTGCTTTTCTTAAAACTTGTTTGTGCTACAATATTTATATAAGACAAGTTATGTTATACAAAAAAGAGTATATTAAAGAAGGGAGTGAACATTTAGTGTGCTTGTGTATAATACACTTTCTCACTAAAAAATTATGGATAAGCAGAGTATAATAAAAATGGCATCAAACTTTATTGAAAGATCAGAATATAATACTGTATCAAAGGAAGCGGCTATATCAGATAAGGTTGTAGGGATGAAAATTTTTGATGAACCAATTTTTGCATTTGCGTCAAGTGGGGATGAATATTTCAAATTGTTTAAAGATCCATTTATTATAGGAGAACATTTTATTCTACCGAAAGAATGGTTAGCTGAGTCTAAAACTGTTATCTCATTTTTTTTACCTTTTACTGAAGAAGTTAAAAGGAGTAATAGCAGAGATATGAATTGGCCTTCTGAAGAGTGGCTGCACGGAAGAATTGAGGGACAAGCATTTTTAAATAAGCTATGTAAATATTTAGAGGAAGAATTAAAAAATGCGGGATACAATTCTCTTGTCCCATCTTTGGATAATAGATTCTGGTCAAAAACCGGAACTGATAATCAGTTTACCAGTAACTGGTCTGAGAGACATGCTGCCTTTGTGTGCGGTTTGGGAACCTTTAGTCTTTCAAAAGGACTCATAACTAAAAAGGGTGTTGCAGGAAGGTTTGGAAGTATAATTACAGAATTAGAATTAATACCGGACAAAAGGGAATATGAAAAAATATATGAGTACTGCTCAATGTGCGGTGCCTGCGCGAAAAACTGCCCAGCAGGGGCAATATCCTTAGACAAGGGTAAGAATCACAAAATATGCTCTGATTTCTTGAACATTACTTCTGAAAAATACAAACCAAGGTATGGTTGCGGGAAATGTCAGGTAAGGGTGCCTTGTGAAAGTTGTATCCCTTTGTTATAATATTATCAATAATAAGCTGTAATAGCATAGAGGTGATTATTATTAATAATATTTTGGGATATAGTAGTCAGGAGCATGATGAAATAATTAAAAGATCTCATGAGAGATCCAAAAGTTATGGAGTAGAAAAGGATACAGTTATATCGAAAAAAATACTTAAAGGTGATGAAGTATCATCAAATATAAAAAACAACAGGGAGCTTCTTAAAGTTGCAGCCCCTTTCATAAAAATTTTATATGATTTCTTAAGAGATTCTGGTTTTTTTATTGTGCTTACAGATAAAGAAGGATGCATATTAAATAAAATAGGCGATAGAAAAATATTAATTGCTGCAAATGACATGAATATGGTAATAGGGGCTTATATGGACGAGAAAAGCATTGGAACAAATGCCATGGGTATCGCAATAAAGGAAAATATGCCTATACAGGTATCAGCTAAAGAACATTTTATTACTGCATATCATAGATGGACCTGCTCTGCAGCCCCAATTCATGACGAAAAAGGTAATGTTATAGGCACTTTAAATTTAACGGGAAACAGCGATAAAGTTAACCCTCACACTTTAGGACTTGTGGTTGCAGCGGTACGTTCCATTGAAAATCAGATGAAAAGTGATTCTGCAAATAAACAAACAGTTGAGACTTATCAATATTTAAATACAATAATGGATTCCGTTGCCTTTGGTATTTTTGCAGTAGATAAAGACGGCATCATTAAAAATATTAACAGAATTGCCTGTGAAATAGTAGGGAAAGATAAAGAAAATATAATAAATAAATCAGTTGATGTTATTTCTTCAAATTGGGAAAATATATTAAATGAAATAAAATCAGGTAGTGAGTTATTAGATGAAGAAGTTGTAATTTCTAATAATGGTGCAAGCGAAAAGTATAATTTTAATGCCTACCCTATTAAGGATGAAGATAAGAAAATAATAGGTATGGTGGTTTCATTAAAACATATTCAAAATGTATATAATCTGGTAAACAAATACACGGGAATGCAAGCACGATATACATTTGAAAATATAATTGGAAAAAGCAAGAGAATTAAAGATATTATTGAATATTCAGAGGACATTGCAAGCAGTCCATCTACAGTTTTAATAAGTGGTGAAAGCGGTACTGGCAAGGAGATACTTGCTCAGGCTATTCATAATTTCAGCAGTAGGAAAAATTGTGGATTTGTTGCTATTAATTGTGGAGCTATACCATCTAATCTTATTGAGAGCGAGCTATTTGGATATGCAGATGGAGCATTTACTGGAGCTAAAAGAGGTGGTAATCCCGGCAAGTTTGAATTAGCAAACGGTGGAACACTTTTTCTTGATGAGATTGGAGAAATGCCTCTTGATATGCAGGTCAGACTTTTGAGAGTGCTTCAGGAAGGATGCATTACAAGAGTTGGTGGAAATAAATACATTAATGTAGATGTGAGAATAATTGCTGCCACTAATCGTAATTTAATAAATGAAGTCAGAGCAGGAAGGTTTAGAGAAGATCTTTATTATAGAATTTCTGTAATTCCAATCATTATTCCTGCTCTTAGAGCGAGGAAAGATGATATTCCATTATTGATCGAACATTTTTTAAATATAAAAGCACTCAAGTTAAATAAGATAATTCCCAAAATAGATGGTCAACTTTATGAAAAAATGATTAATTATAATTGGCCGGGTAATATCAGAGAGTTGGAAAATTTTGTGGAAAATATAGTGAACTTTAATGGCAAAACGACATTCCCGATAAACGGTAATATTACTCTGGAACATATTCAAAAAATTAATGTTGCTGATAATGAAAATAAAAATGTAGGCGCTTGCGAAGTGAAGGAAGAGTTTCTTTGTTCCTTTGAGGAGCTTGAACAGAAAGCAATTATCAGCTGCATAAAAAAATTTAATTCAAATATTACAAAATGTGCTCAAACTTTAGGAATCAGCAGAAATACACTTTATCTTAAAATGAAAAAGTATAACATTACGCCATAAAACAATAGGTTTTATGGCGTTTATTTTATTAAGAAATTTATTAATAATAATTATTAAAATTATGTTTAATTCAAAAATCAGTAATTAAGTAATGAAAACATATTAATATACCTTACATAATACATGTAAGCAAAGATTGAAATATGATAAAATAAAAACAATTTAGATAATAAACTCATGAGTTGTAAAAAATATATTTGTGAAATAGTAAAATAAAAAAGGAGCTAATTATGAAAAAAATTATAATAATTTTTACTGGTGGAACAATATGCATGAAAGAAGATGAAGAAAGTAATGCTGCGGTACCGGCTATGAGCGGCGAGGACATATTAAAGCTTACGCCCGGGCTTGATAATACTGCTGAGATTCATTTCTTAGATTTTGGAACTATACCTAGTCCACATATGACTCCAGAAAAAATGCTGGAATTATCAAGGTTAATAAGTACTAAAACAGAAATTGAAGATTATGACGGAGTTGTAATAACACATGGTACAGATTCACTTGAAGAGACTGCATATCTTGTAGATTTGACTTATAATGGTTCAAACCCAGTAATTTTTACTGGATCTATGAAAAACAGTTCAGAGCCAGGATGGGATGGACCTTCTAATTTATCAAATGCTGTTCTTACAGCTATATCTGAGGAAGCTAGAGATAGGGGAGTTCTTGTAGTATTGAATGAAGAAGTTCACTGCGCTGCTCAGGTTACTAAGACAAACACCCATACTCTGCATACATTTAAAAGTATGGACTTTGGACCTGTTGGTTTTATAGACAATAATAAAGTACATTTTTATTATAACTATACTAAAAAACAGTACATAGCTTTAGAAAATATTGACAGCAGTGTTGATATTATAAAATGCGGATGCGGTATGGATTCAAGGCTTATACGGTTTTGTGTGGATTCAGGAACACATGGTATTGTAATTGAAGGTATGGGTAGAGGGAATATCCCACCTAAGATGGTACAGGGAGTGGAATATGCATTAAGTAAAAATATACCTGTAGTTTTAGTATCAAGGTGTTTAATGGGTAGAGTAATGGATGACTATGGTTATGAAGGTGCGGGAAGAGAATTAACTGAAAAAGGTGTAATTCTTGGGGATAATCTTCCTGGGCAAAAGGCAAGAATAAAATTGATGGCAGCATTAGGATATACCGCAGATATAGTTAAAATAAAAGAAATTTTTGAAAAAGGTTATTATTAAATAAATATCAATCTATGGCAGGAGGGATGGTTATGGATTTAACTGATTACAGAATTCTTGAGATACTTCTAAAAGATGGAAGAATTCCTATGAAGGAACTGGCGCAGAAGGTTGCCCTCAGCGCACCTGCAGTAGCAGAGAGGGTAAAAAGGCTTGAGGAAGATGAGGTTATTGCAGGTTACAAAGCCGTTATAAATTATGAAAAGCTTGGTAAAAAGATAAATGTGCTTATAAATGTAGATATAAATGTTCAGAAAGCGGAGAAACTTATGGAGTTCATTAAAAATGAGGATTCCATAATTGAATGCCATCACGTTACTGGACCTTATTGTAAAATATTAAAAGCAAGACTTGAGGATATTGGAAGTCTTGAAAAACTAATAGGAAAGATACAAACCTTTGGAAACACCGAGACGTTTATAATACTCTCTTCAGTAGAAAAAGAAAATGTACTAAATCAGTACAAAAATATTTAATTTGGAGGAATAGAATGGATAATAAAAGTCTTCAAAGAGAAGAAATAGAAAGGGTTTATGGTAAAATAAGTCCCTTTGAGCTTAAGGATAAATTAATAAATCTTGCAGAAGAGTCTAAAAAAAGCGGCACTCACTCATTACTGGATGCTGGCAGAGGAAATCCAAACTGGATAGCAGCCACACCAAGAGAAGCATTTTTCACCTTTGGGCAATTTGCTGTTTCAGAAAGCCGCAGAGTATGGAATGATAATGACTTGGCAGGAATGCCAAAGAAGGAAGGAATTGCAGGGCGATTTTTGGAATACATAAAGAAAAATCAGGATGCACCAGGAATTGAACTTCTCAGAAAAATGATAAATTATGGTGTAACTGTAAAAGGCTTTGATCCGGATGAATGGATTTTCGAACTTGCAGATGGAATAATCGGGGACAATTATCCTCAGCCTGACAGAATGCTGAGCCATGTTGAAAGCGTAGTTAATGATTATCTGATTCAGGAGCTTTGCTATAATGAACCACTAGAAGGAAAATTCAGAACCTTTGGGGTGGAAGGTGCCACCGCTGGTATGTGCTATGTATTTGATACTCTTATTGCAAATAATATTTTATCCAAAGGGGACAAAATAGCTCTCATGACTCCAATTTTTACACCTTATCTTGAGATACCACACCTGCCTCGATATAATTTCGAGGTGATAAAGGTATCTGCCAATGAAATTGATGATGAGGGCAGACATACCTGGCAGTATCCTGACCATGAGATTGATAAGCTAAGGGATGCTTCTATAAAAGCTTTATTTGTAGTTAATCCAAGCAATCCTCCTTCCAGGGCCATGAGACCTGAAACTGTGAAACAGTTAAAGAGCATAGTTCTGAAGGATAATCCAAACTTAATGATTATTTCAGATGATGTATACAGCACTTTTGTAGATAACTTCCGCTCCTTGATGGCTGATCTTCCTTACAATACAATTGGAGTATATTCTTACTCAAAATATTTTGGGGTTACAGGCTGGCGTCTTGGAACCATTGCACTTTATGAACACAATGTATTTGATAAATTATTAAGGGAACAGGATGAGGATAAAAAGGAAAGGGCGAGAATACGTTATTCAGGGCTTTCAACTGACCCTGACAATATTGCTTTTATTGACAGGATAGTAGCAGACAGCAGACAGGTAGCACTTAATCACACAGCAGGTTTGTCTACACCTCAGCAGGTACAAATGGCATTTTTTTCAATGTTTGCTATAACAGATAAAGAAAACAGATATAAGAAATTAACAAAAAATATCTGCCGCCGACGCCAAAGACTTTTGTTTGACGGGTTAGGGCTGGAGCTACAGAAAGATCCCTTTGACACGGCTTACTACACTCAATTTGATTTATTAGAGTGGGCTAGCAGAAATTATAATGATGAATTCGCGAAATATTTACAGGAAAATTATAAGCCAGTAGATATTCTCATACGTCTTGCAGAACAATCTTCCATAGTTCTGTTAAGCGGCAGCGGTTTTGACGGACCAGAATGGTCTATCAGAATATCCTTGGCAAATTTAAATGATGAATCTTATTCAAAAATAGGAGAAGTACTTTATAATGTTTTGGAAGGCTATGTTGCGCAGTGGGAAAAATCCCAAAAATAAGTGTTAGATTTTATTACTATGTCATAAAATAGGACTATTTTTCAAAAAATAAATGTCCTGTTTTATGACATTTATTTTTGCATATTAAAAACATTTGTGGTATTAGAAGATTGTTTGATATTTAACAAACTTGGCATGGATTTTGCTATAAATAATATTAGGAAATTTAAATATTATTTATGATTTTTAAGGAGGAAAATAACATGTCAAGATTTACATTACCAAGAGATATCTATTTTGGAGAAAATTCTTTAGAGGAATTAAAAAATTTAAAAGGTAAAAAAGCTATTATAGTTGTTGGTGGAGGCTCAATGAAGAAATTCGGCTTCTTGGATAAAATAGAACAATATTTAAAAGAAGCAGGGATAGAGACTAAATTAATTGAAGGAGTAGAACCGGACCCATCAGTGGAAACAGTTATGAAGGGTGCAGCAATAATGAGAGAATACGAACCAGATTGGATTGTTTCTGTTGGAGGAGGATCACCAATAGATGCAGCAAAAGCTATGTGGATTTTCTATGAATATCCTGAATTTACATTTGAAAAAGCGGTTATTCCTTTTGGTATTCCTGAGCTTAGAAAAAAAGCTAAGTTTGTAGCCATTCCATCTACAAGTGGTACCGCTACAGAGGTTACAGCATTTTCAGTTATTACAGACTACAAAGCTCAGATAAAGTATCCATTAGCAGATTTTAATCTAACACCTGATATTGCAATAGTTGATCCAGCTTTGGCTCAAACAATGCCGCCTAAATTGGTTGCTCATACAGGAATGGATGCTCTTACTCATGCAATTGAGGCCTATGTAGCAGGATTAAGTTCAGCTTTTTCAGATCCCCTTGCTATGCAGGCTATAGTAATGACAAAAGAACACCTTTTAAAATCTTACCAGGGTGATGTAAAATCAAGAGATGAGATGCACATTGCACAATGCCTGGCAGGTATGGCATTTTCAAATGCGCTGCTTGGAATAACTCATTCCATGGCACATAAAACTGGAGCTGTTTTTCATATTCCTCATGGCTGTGCTAATGCAATATATCTTCCATATGTAATTTCATACAACAAAAAAGTATGTGGTAAAAAATATGCAATTATAGCTAAATCACTTGGACTTTCCGGAAATAACGAGGACGAATTGATTGATTCCTTAATAAATATGATAAAAGATATGAATAAAGCTATGGATATTCCATTTAGTCTGAAGGAATATGGCATTAATGAGAATGATTTTAATAAAAACGTCGAAAGAATTGCTCATAATGCAGTATTAGATGCTTGTACTGGAAGTAATCCAAGAGAAATTGATGACAAAGCTATGGAAAATCTTCTTATCTGTATATTTAACGGAGATATAGAAGGGGTTAGTAATGTATAAAATAATCGATAAAAAAGTTTTAGCCCCTAACATCTATCTTATGGATGTGGAGGCACCAAGGGTAGCAAAATCTTGTTATCCTGGACAGTTCGTTATTGTAAAAATGGACGAAAAAGGTGAGAGGGTTCCTCTTACCATATGCGATTATG
>Ga0268357_100925_pt1 | contig 26866 bp, 18 predicted proteins | sample BioMet10_FD_192466 | JGI IMG/M metagenome (GOLD analysis project Ga0268357, IMG submission 192466) | Sewage microbial communities from Oakland, California, United States - Biofuel 10 (Illumina Assembly) | ecosystem: Engineered > Wastewater > Sewage > Unclassified | place: USA: California... | reverse complement strand
TTGTAATAAGACAAAAACAGATTAATTTGCGTAAAACGATCGGTATGAAAAAAATTCTAATGGCCGTTTGCGTTATGATTGTTTCATTGACGGCAAATTGCCAGACAAAAACATCAAATATTATGAGTAACAAAAAAGTATTGGTTGCATATTTTTCATGCACCGGAAATACGCGCAGGCTTGCAAAAACACTGGCTGAGACGGTAAAGGGGGATTTGTATGAAATTACTCCGGAGAAATCCTACTCCGCGGCTGACTTAAACTGGCAGGACAAGAACAGCCGCAGTACCATAGAGATGAATGACAGATCATTAAGGCCCGCCATAAAAGGCAAATGCGGGAATATGGGGGATTATGATGTTGTATTTGTGGGATTCCCAATCTGGTGGTACGTGGCTCCCACAATAATAAACACGTTCCTTGAGAGTTATGATTTTTCGGGTAAAGTTGTTGTTCCGTTTTGCACGTCCGGTTCCAGTGCCCCGGGCGATACGGACAAATATCTGCACCCTTCATGTTCCAAGAAAACTTTGTGGCGCCCCGCAAAAAGATTTCCGGCCGATGCCGGTAAGGCTACGCTTGAGGAGTGGGTAAGGAGCCTTGATTTGTAATCCGGGAAAATTCTTATTTGAGATCTGGCAAACAATTTGATAACTTGCATAACCGTAAGGTTAAAAATCAAAAGGTTATGAACAAGTTACAGTCCTTTTTGCAGGAAACCACCAAGACGGTCAAACAATTTCCTGTGGAGTTTCTGTTTGGCGCAACAATGTTTGTGCTGATGTTGATTGCCAGTATTATCGGCAATTCCGGTTATTCGGAGCACGTTAACAATCTTGCCTCTCTCTCTTTTCAATTGCTGGTTGTGATCTACAGCCTGCACAAGGTTTGGGATTGCACGTGCGGTTCCGGAGCTTGCCGGCGTATTAATTTTTGGGGTATCTTTTATATAGCTTCCTATTTCTTTTTTCTGCCGTTGCTTTTTATAGATCTCGACGGATTTATAGGTTCAAGGGCGGGATATCTTGCAGTATCTTACCTGCTTGCCTTTGTGCTGCTGTATCTGCAGCCGGGAGGAGGCGTATGGGACAATGAGCGGTTTGCACAAAGTTCTGTAAATCTTACTATGCGGGGTTTTTCCGTTGTCCTGATAGGCGGAATTATTATTGGCGCAATAGGTGTTATCACAGTGTCCATAAGACAAATATTTGATGTTAACGTGGATGTTATGAATAAGATTTTCCTTAACGGCGGTTCATTTGTCGGTTTTGTGGTTGTGCCGCTTTTGTTTTGCAGTTTCATGAATAACGGGAAAGCGGAATATTATGACGAAACTGAAAAGCCTGTCGTGAAGAAAAGCGGTACGGGAAATGTGCTGCGCATTATAATTGATTACATAATGTCTCCTACAATTCTGATTTATACGCTTTTGCTCTTTATCTATTTTATCACGATAGTTTTCCGGTGGAGCCTTCCTAAAGGTGATATTGCCTATATAGTGAGTGTATTTATTGCCGTTGCGTTAATTGGGATTGTGTTGCAATACGTTTTGCCTAAACGCTATTACAATTGGTTTTACAAGAATTTTTCATGGGTTGCGATTCCTCCGCTGGTTATGTATTGGATAGGCACCTGTTATAGAATTGCTCAATATGGATTTACGCAGGAGCGTGTATATCTGGTTGTTATCGGAGTACTGATGACATTGTTCATTTTGATGCTTTTGTTTGAAAAGAGCAGGAATTTCCGTGCGATGTTGCTGATAGCAGCGTGTGCGGTTGCTGTGTTTACCTACGTTCCAGGAATTGCCGCAAGCAGCATCGGCATCCGTTCCCAGACAAAAAGATTTGAGGTGACGGCGGCGCAAATCGGTTTATTGAGGTCTGCAGATCACAAAATTACAGACAGCATAGATGTCGCTAAGGTTTCCTCTGATACCGTACTGTTTGGAAAATATGAAGAGGCCAAAGACATATATGATTATTTGTGCAAGGCGGAGGGAAAAAAGATTGTGGAGGACAAATACGGGAAATTCAATTTTAAAGCCGATGCTGTTCGTTCCGGTGTTCGCTCCGGAGACGTTGGCGAAATTCGGTGATGTCGGTAGTGTCGGCAAAAAAATCTTAGAAACAAAATAGACGCTTACAGGTGGGGGCAGGTGGTGGTGGTGGTGAAATGTAAGTGATTGGTAATGAGATTATTACATTTGTAGGGGTTAAAAAAAGATACCCCCAGGCCGGGTAAGTTGCTCATAATGAAAGAGATAGTAATAACCACCCAACATCCACCCTGCCCTGCAGGAACTCTGTTTTTAACTCTGGAAAATCAGCCGTACCAGTTGCGGAATGTTGAACAGGGTCATTGCCAAAATAAGACTAATCCTCATTTTTGCGGTGGGGGTTAGTTTTTTTATTTTCCCATATATAGTGCTCTGTGGTAAGAGCTGAATTGTTGTCTGAAATAGTCTCTCAATGCTTGATTGGTGCAATAAATATAGCAACCTTTTATACCCCTTGTCATTAACACTCTATAAGTATTGCGAATTATTTTATCGAATTGATTATTCCAATATTCAGGATCTTCTGATAGGAGTTTACGTTTCCCAAAAACAGTATGGTCTGTATCAGCCCGTTTCATAACGTCAGTACAAACCCTGCCATTTTCAAAAAACATATCATCTCCAATAATTACACCAATGTAGTCTGTCTCAAGCCCTTGTGCGGTATGTATGCAACCAACTTGGTTAATTGCCTTTTCGTTTATTATGAATTTTCCACCGTCATCTCGCATATTCCAAGACATAGTAAAATTGTCTCCGATGGAAATATCTTTAATCTCGGAATTGTTTTGACCTTCTTTTGTCCAGTTCCAGCAATATCCTGCCACAATTCGTGCTTTATTCCAATGTTCTTTTGAAGAATTAATTTTAAAGATTTCATCGCGCAGTTCTTCAGGCTTATCGAAAACCTTGAAGTCATATTCAAAAAAATATTGTTTTTTTTCTTCTTCTGCAAAACTTGATATACTTTGGTTTAGCCAATCCAAATAGCCATTTGAACCATTGCATCGGAACTGGGAGGTAAGTGTAAATTCTTCTCCGTCATGTATGGTTGCATTAGCGGCAAGTGCTAATTCTTTAATTTTGCTTATTGTTCCATAATCATCAATGCTTATGTGTTGGTTTTCATCAATAAAAAAGACTGAGCATACCGCAGCATTGATTATTTCTCTTATTTGATCATCGCCTGTTTTTCTGGGTCCGGTTTTTTTTGTTAGTCTATGAGCTTCATCAACAACAAGAACTTTTATGGCATTTTTGGGTGCTGTTTGGAAGCATCCGGAACCAACAAATAGTGATTTAAGGTATTTTAGTTTGTGATCTTGAACCAATTCGGAAAAATAAACATCTCTCGGTGCTTTAGTCTTTGTAACATATTGTGTGAAAAGGCCTCGGCTATTAAGATTTACAAGCAATTGGATTGCAACTACAGATTTACCGGTACCGGGACCGCCCTGTACGATGATAACATCTTTATGATTCTCCTTTTGCATGGTGGTGATATTAAGGATGTTTTCGTATACCAAGTGTTCTTCATCTGGTAATAAAAAATGATCATTTTTTTTAAAAATACCGCGTAAGGTTTCTCTTAATTGTTTAGCGGGCCTTATTTCACCGCGATTAAGTTCAACTATTATATTCCCTCCCGCATCTCCTTTTTTTATGAATTTTTTAACAAATTCTTGCAGTTTAACTGCTTCGCTTTTGGTAAATACCGGAGCCTTTAAAGTATATACATTGTAAAATGGATTTTTTATAATATCGTCCTCAACATAATTATGCAGGTATGCACAAGGTTCCAGATTTATATTGTCTTTACTGACGGTTGAATTAAAATATTTTAAAAAATCAGAGTATGTTAATGCTTGGTATGAAGGATGGTCAACATTTTGATAATGCCCGCCCGTAAAAGTATTTACGATACCATCCATGTTTGTGATATAAGCATTCTCCCATTGCTTAAGCTCTATGATGACGATATTCTTCTCATCTTTAGGGCCGTATCCACTCAGCATAAAATCTATTCTCAATCCTGTCGGAGGAATATTATACTCAATTGAGATACCACAATCATCAGGTATAATACCACCCGATAGAACTGTATACATCTTTTCCAAGGAATTATGATAAGATCTTAATGAACTTTTTGAGGCTCCAATCTGTAAAGTTTCTATAAGGCATTGATTAATCTTAGTTTCAATATCATTGGAGATGATATCATTATGGAATCCTTTGAAATCATTCCTGTATACTATCATAGCTCATTATATTTTTTTGCCGTCCCTTTTGCCTTGCTGACCGGATACTTTTTAGCGTTTTGTTGAATCTTATCAAGAATAATTTGGGATATATCAAATTTGTATTTATCGGCCAGGAGAAAAGCATAGTTTAGTACATCTGCTAATTCTTCCTTAACTTTTTCTCTATTAGCTTGTTCCGCTGGTTTCCACAAGAAAAGCTGATTGAGTTCGGATGCCTCAATTGATAATGCCAGTGCTAAATCCTTTGGATTATGAAACTGGTCCCAGTCTCGTTCTTCAGTAAACCTTACAATGATGTCTGTAAGTTCCTTGATAGTCGCCATTTTAAATTTCATTTAGATTTGCTTGTGCAAGTTACTGAATTTATTGTAATGTGAATCTTGTTTAAGTTACTTCCTGAATGATAACTTTTGTTTTTTGCTTGTGACAGAAACTGTCGCGAGATAGAAGTATCGTTGTATGATTAGAAACCATGAAAAAATCAATTTCATTACTCATAATTCATTTATTAACAGCCAGTTTGTTCATTGCTCAAACTCCTCACAAAGTGTATTGTGACAGGCCTTTTTATGATGATTTTGGAATATACCGCGCAATTCTTGATAATGGGAAGAAGCTGCATTAGTGGCAGACGCTAAAATTTTTATCTAACCCGCTGCAAACAGAATTTTTCCATGACAATAACTATCGCAAAACTAAATTATCTTTGCTCAATTAAATAATTAAGTCGTGAAAAAACTGATACTTATTGTTGCCTTATTAATAGGCTTATTCCCAATTGCTTCTGCGCAAAGTAAGGGTCCTAAGCAATCCGTTGATTTTATTGCTAACGAAAAATACTTCAAGGTTAATCTTGATTATTCACAAGTGATAGATAAAATTTTTGTTAGTGATGAAGAAATTGATTTTTGGTCGACAGGGAAGCCTAATCAGGAACTGCTTGATACATTTATTGAAAGTCTAAATGACGGGATAAAAGATGCTGGTTGTTTTATTAGAGGAAGCAATAAAAAGCCTGCGAATTATTTGTTGACGATTAAAGTCACCAATCTGGATAGGCGCGGTAACACACAGGCCGATTTGATTTTTTCATCAATTGATAACGACAAAGTACTTTATTTAGAACATTTGAAGGGCAGGGGCGGACATATTGGAACATTAACAAATCTTATGGGTGACGGCTTAAGGAATATTGCCGGAAAATTTGGTAAATCTTTTGGAACAAAATGTAGGTTTCTTGGCCGCGATTAGTATGCCTTATGGGTCAGTGAATCAGTTGCGAGGGTCTTAGGCAAATAGATTTATTCCCCTGTCGTGAATAAAAAACCGAGCCACTTTTCAAACAGCGGTGGCTCCGCTGACGTTAAAAAGAAACTCGATTGTAAAAAATGTAAAAAATGCTTCAAAAGTGATCTCTGTTAAACGGAATGCGAGAACTTGGCAGGGCTTGGTCAACTTGCAAATCATAATTTTTAAACTTTTTAAGAAGATTATTTAACTCTTCCGGAGTACTAATCCTGACGTTACCAGCCCCGTGTGGATTTGGTCTGTTGACTTCTTGATCATGTCTATAACTTTTATGGGAAATAACTTGCAGGGGTGGCAAAATGTAAGTGTTTGGTAATAAGACGATTATATTGGGAGGGGATAAAAAAAGACACCCCCTTACAGGGTAAGTTGCTCATAATGAAAGAGATAGCAATAACCACCCAACATCCACCCTGCCCTGCAGGAACTCTGTTTTTAACTCTGGAAAATCAGCCGTACCAGTTGCGGAATATTGGAAGTGCGGATGATTTGGATGTTCGGGTGTTTGGTCTCTTCTTTGTGATTAAATGACGAGATGAAAATCTTCTCAAAGCCGAGTTTTTCCGCCTCGGCTATGCGGCGTTCCACCTGGGAGACGGGGCGGATTTCTCCGCTCAGACCAACCTCTCCGGCAAAGGCAAAGCGTTGATTTACAGGGACGTCAAAGTTAGAGGAGAGAATGCTGATGACTGTGGCTAAATCGCAGGCAGGGTCCGTGACTCTGATGCCGCCGGCCATATTAAGGAAAACATCTTTCTGAGAAAGTTTGAACCCGACTCTTTTTTCCAGCACGGCAAGTAGCATATTCATTCTGCGCACATCAAAACCGGTAGCCGAACGCTGCGGTGTTCCGTATGCGGCTGTGCTTACAAGAGCCTGGACCTCAATAAGAAACGGACGAGTGCCATCCAACATCGCACTAACCGCTATGCCGCTAAGATTCTGTTCATGCATTGGGATGAACATATCGGAAGGATTAAGAACGTCCTTAAGTCCGCTGCCTGTCATTTCATAAACCGCAAGTTCCTCGGACGCTCCAAATCTATTTTTGATTCCGCGCAGAATTCTAAAGGAGTGTTTTGTGTCACCCTCAAACTGAAGTACCACATCAACAATGTGTTCCAGCACTTTGGGACCCGCAATGGTTCCGTCTTTTGTGATATGTCCGATTACGATTACCGGTGTGTTGGTCTCCTTTGCAAAACGCAGCAAAGCGGCGGCGCACTCTCTGATTTGAGAAACGCTTCCTGCAGAAGATTCTACAATATCCGAATAAATGGTCTGAATAGAATCTACTATAAGCAGCTCCGGAGCAACAACTTTGGCCTGCTCAAGAATATTCTCCAAAGAAGTCTCCGCAAGCACCATGCAATTCTCGTGAGTACCGCCGAGTCTTTCCGCTCTTAGCTTTATTTGCCTTGCGCTTTCCTCACCTGAGACGTAAAGAGTTTTTAAATCATTGCAAGTAAGAGGAATCTGCAAAGACAGAGTTGACTTGCCAATGCCCGGCTCTCCTGCAAGCAGCACCATGGACCCTTTGACCATTCCGCCTCCGAGCACTCTGTCAAACTCACTGCTGCCCAGCAGGATACGGCTCTCTTTTCCGCCCGTGTCCACATCGGAAAGTCTTTGCGGTTTTGCAGAACCGGCATTAAATGAGATAGTTTTGGAGGTGGCGCCATCTCCCTTGCTCACAACTTCCTCAACCATAGTATTCCACTCTCCGCATGACGGGCACTGTCCCAGCCATTTAACACTCTCATATCCGCAATTATTGCAGAAAAATGCTTTCTTAATTTTTGCCATAACAAGTGTAAATTTATAAGTTTTTGCTCAAAGTTTAATAACAAATAGGTTATATTTGTGCTAACATCTACTCTGCATTATTGCAGGGCAGATATTTAATCTACTTTCATTATGAGACACTCAAATACATTCATCGGTATCAAACAGTTTTTTTTATCTGTCGCGACAGTAATTCTTACCAGCTCCGTTTTTTTTATTGGTTCAAATCAGCTTTTTGCGCAAGAGCAGCACAAGACAGTGCCGCAAGGCGAGCATAAAGGCACGTGTCAAAAATGCGAGCAAAAGCTTGCAGATCAAATTGATAAATATGCGCAAGAGGTGCAGAAACAATGGCAGCTTCCCGGTTTCTCCCTTGCAATTTCTTTGGACAACAAAGTTATTCTTTCCAAGGGATACGGCGTAAAAGAGCAGCGCCCTGCCGACGGCGTTGGTTATAAGGGAGCAAAATACAGTGATGATTTTATTGCAAGCGGAGACGTTAAAGGAGTTGTAAATGAGCCCGGTGCTCCAATAGATCCTAATACTCTTTTCCAGGTTGGCTCTATCTCAAAATCATTTACTGCAACCGTAATGGCGCAGCTTGTGGGAGAGGGAAAACTTAAATGGACGGACAGCGTAAAAAATATTCTGCCGGACTTTAACATGTATGATGACCCCTGGGTTACCCGCAACATGCAAATCAGAGATGTGATGACTCACAAGACCGGTCTTGCAAACGAGGCCGGAACATATTTTCCAAACCTTGGATACAACAGAGACGATATCTATAAAATGTTGCAGTATCTTAAACCAACTTACTCATTTAGAACAGAGTATGACTACAACAACATAACATTCATGATTGCCGTAAAAATCATTGAGAAACTCACGGGCAAGAGCTGGGAGGAGAATGTTCAGGAGAGAGTTTTCAACAAACTCGGAATGACAAATTCCACTTTGGATGCGTCAGGTTTTGGCAATTCAAAGAATGTTGCAACCCCGCATGACTACTCATATCTCGGCAAGGTTGTAACACTTCCGCTGTATGCAAATGAACAGGCTCTTTATTGGCTTACCGTAATTGGTCCTGCAGGCGGAGTAAATTCAACTGCAAATGATCTAATCAAATATGCGCAGTTCCATTGCAACAACGGCTATATAGTTAATCGTAATCCCGACGGTTCAGTCAAAGATACAAGCTTTATCATGCCGCGCAAGGATGTTGCCTATCTGCATAAGGGTGTGACAATTACGGGACAGGACTCCGTTCATACAAACCTTTACGGCCACTGCTGGTTCATTGAGCAGAATAATCATTACAGATTGTATTTCCATACCGGAACAACATGGGGCATGACCGCAATCTGTTTCTTTGTTCCAGAATATAAACTTTGCGGAGTGATGCTTGTAAATTGTGAAGCAAATGCTTATCCGCGTTATGCAGTTATGAGGAGGGCCATAGATTTAGTAAGAAGAGACACTGTTTTAAAAGACTGGAGTACAGATTATTATAATGATTGGCTAAATGAAAGCAAAAAATCTTGGGAGAACAAGCAGAAAGAGACGGCTGATGAAGCTAAAAACTTTAAGCCGGAAATGGACAAGAATCTTTTTGTAGGGAAATATGTTAAGGATGCTCCTTTTGGTCCTGCGGTTGTAACTTTGGAAAATGGAAAGTTGTATATAACTATCGGGACAAAGAAATTTAAAAATGAACTTGTCCACAAGACGGGGACAACTTATGAGTTTAGAAGCGACGGTCACGGATTCCCTATAACGTTCAATCTCAATGATAAAGGGAAGAAAGTTACAGGCTTTGATTTGAAATTCGGGGAGGGAGAAGAGAAATTCTTCGGCGGATGGAAGAGATAGTGCCGGCTGTGAGAAAAGAGAAACAAATACAAAAAAGCTAAAAATTATTGTGACAATATTAATACGCAGTAAAAACAAAAGCAATTAGAATAATACTGAAATCATGAAAAAAATATTTAAAATCTCGATAGTAATTTTTGCAGCAGCGCTGATGATGATTCCGGCACGGCAAGGATTTGCTCAGAATAAAAAGAGTAAAAAAGTTGCGCCCGCCCAAGAACAGCAGGGGTTTGTTGCAAAGCCTCTAATTGGTGTCTCAAGTTTTGCGGACCCGGGGATTACAAGTGTAAGTCTTACTTATATTCAGGCAGTTGAGAAGGCGGGCGGAGTTCCCGTTGTTATTCCCGTAACAAACGACAAAGAACTTCTTAATCAATATCTTAATCTTGTTGACGGAGTTATCATGACGGGAGGAGAGGATATAGGACCTCTTAAATATTTTAGAGAAGAGCCTAATCAGCATCTTGGCGAAATTGCACCGGAGAGGGATGAGTTTGATCTTCTTCTGATACGCAGTGCGGTTGCAAAAGGACTTCCTCTTCTTGGCATCTGCAGAGGTGAGCAACTTTTGAATGTGGCTTTTGGAGGGACTCTTTATCAGGATATTCCGTCCCAGGTTCCCAATGCCATAAAGCATAATCAAAGCGGTATTGCTCCGCGCGATTATCAGTTTCATTCAATAAAAATTGAGAAGAGTTCTGTTTTGGAAAAAGTTCTTGGATGCGACAGTACGGCGGTAAATTCTTACCATCACCAGGCGGTTAAAGATATTGCACCGGGTTTTAAAATTACAGCGCGTGCAAAAGACGGAATTGTAGAAGGTATTGAAAAAGAGGGGAATGAATATGTTTACGGAGTTCAGTTCCATCCAGAAGGACTAATACAGACCGGCAACAATTTCTTTCTTCCAATCTTTAAGCACTTAATTGAGGGAGCCCAAAAATATAAGGATTCTAAGTAAGGTCTTTTAAATAGCCTTTATGGCTTAATGCATGGACAATTTGTCCGGTGATAGGAAGAGTGATTTGCTATCGGGTTTATATGAAAAATATAAATCTGTATTATGCTTTTACGCTTCACGGTACACTGGTTCATATTGGGAATCGGAAGATATTGTTCATTCAGTATTTGCAAATCTTTTGTACAAAGAGATTAAACTCACTGACGAACACGCTCTTAGATCCTATCTCTTTTCCGCAGTTCATAATGAGTGTTTAAATAATATTGCTAAAAAAAGCACTGCAAAAAAGTACTACGCATACACTCTGCTAAATGAAACAGACAAAGATGAGTCAGGGTATTTGGCAAACAGGATTGAGACAGAGGTGCTTTGGGAAGTTTTCTCCAAAATTGAGCAATTGCCATCTGAGTGTAAGAAAGTTTTTAAACTAAGCTATTTGGAAAATATGAGCAATCAGGAGATTGCAGATAAGCTGTCCATTTCAATCAATACTGTGAAGAGCCAAAAGAGCAGAGCAAAGCAACTTCTTAAGGAGTCTCTTAAAGGCTTGTTTGTTTTTGCAGCCGTTATATTCGGCTTGTAAAATTTTAAATAAATATTTTTTATTTCCGTTCCACCCTTTTTATGTCCTTGCTTGTCTACTATATAAAGGGCAGAGAGGAGTGGACCGTTAATCATTTAATCTTATGAATGAAGAACAATTCAAAAGAGTGAAATTTTTATTAGCAAAAAATTTAGTTTCTGAATTGAATGATGCTGAAACTGAAGAACTTAATGTATGGAGGAAAGCTTCCGCTGCTAATGAAAACTTATATCAGCGCCTTTCTGATAAAGATTATCTGCTGTCAAGGTACCGCGATTTTAGAACGATAAAAGAGATGTCCTACAGGACCAGTTCTGATAAACACGGCTTTATTAGTAGACCATATGTTAGGTGGTCATTGGGTATTGCAGCCGCAATGCTTCTATTTTTTACCGGCTACTCTATTTATAGAGTTAATAAGGAGAAGCAGATAATACAATCGCTTACTGCTGAGAAGATTTCAAGCGTTTCTCTTTCAATTGACAATAATTCCGTTATTGACTTAAGCCACTACAATTCAGGGGATAAAGTTAAGAATACAGATGCGGTAAAGGACGGGAACAGGCTTGTCTACGGGAGTGAAGAGACAAATTCAAAAAAAATATCTATGCATACGTTGTCCGTTCCGGCCAAGCAGATTTTTAGCGTAGTTCTGCCTGATGGTTCCAAAGTATGGTTGGCTTCAAAGAGTACAATTACTTATCCCTCTACATTTTCTGATAAGAGCAGAAATGTAGTCCTGTCGGGAGAAGGATATTTTGAAATTGCAAAAAATCCCGACAGACCTTTTACAGTTACGGCAGGAGATTCTAAAATAAAGGTAACCGGAACTCGTTTTAATCTCAAAGCATATAAGGGGGACAAGAAAATTGAGGCCGCTTTAATTGATGGCAAGATATCTTTTTCTTATAAAGATAAAGGCGGCGTAGAAAAGGAATTGCCTATGCATCGTGGAGAGTTGTCTGTGCTGGATGTTAACAGTAGGGCTGTTGAAACGTCCAAGGTTAACGCCTCTTTGTACAATTCTTGGATAGACGGGGTGTATTTCTTTGATACTCAGAGTTTGGAAGAGATAATGAATGACATGGGAAGGTATTACAGTTTGGATGTTGTATTCTTAAACGGAAGCATGAAAAACAAGGTATTATCTGGACGGCTGCATATAGAGGACAATGCTGAGACCATGTTGGAATCATTTAAAAAGATATTGCCTGGACATATCAAATTAGAGAAAAAAACTATAATCATTTTTTAAAACCTAAAAATTATTACCATGAAAAAAAGAAGATGTAAATTCTTTTTTCTTCCTTTTTTACTGAGCATTCTTATGATGTTCTCATCATCTGCGGGAGCCCAAGTGAAAAAAGAGCTTTATAATGTGAGGTTGAATAATCTTACATTAAAAGAGGCTCTGGTCAAAATAACATCCCAATGCGGATATTATTTTGTCTATGAAGATGCTGATATTGCAAATTTGCCAAAGCTCAGCAAAGAGTTCAAATCCAGCAGTATAGATAATATTATCGCTGGATGTCTTTCCGGAACCGGATTGACTTTTTCTGTTGAGAATAAAACAATTTACATTAGAAAAGCAGAATCAAAATCGCCGGCAAAAAACCAACAGCAAAGAGTTGGCGGGCCGGGAGAGCCGGTTTATATCACCGGAAAAGTAACTGATGTAAATAAGGATCCTCTTCCCGGAGCTTATGTTAGGGTTAAGGAGGAAAATGGCATAGGAGTTTCCACAGATGCTGATGGAAATTATAAGCTAAAGCTAAATAATTCAGCAAAGGATAAAACCTTGACATTTACTTATTTGGGTATGCAACAACAAGATGTAACGGTTGGAGGCAGAGAGTTGATAAATGTTGTTATGCAAGAGGAGAAGAATGAGCTAGAGCAAATTGTTGTTGTTGGATATGGCGCGGTTAAGAAAAAGGACATAGCGGGTTCTATTCAAAATGTCACTTCTTCAGAGATAGCAAAGTCTAATACTGCCGCTTTTGAAAAAGCCATTGAGGGAAAAGTATCAGGTGTTCAGATTACATCTACTTCCGGTATTCCGGGTTCTTCTTTTTCTATAAATATTAGAGGCAGGGGTTCAATTAATGCAGATACTCAACCTTTATATATTGTTGATGGAGTGCAAATTGCAAATGGCTCTCAAACAACTAATGTCTTGACAAATGCTAATGTAATGGGAGGTATAAACCCAGATGATATAGAGTCAATAAGCGTTTTAAAAGATGGCGCTTCCGCCTCTATTTACGGTGCTCAAGCTGCCAACGGAGTTGTGATTATTACAACAAAGAAAGGTGCTGCCGGCAAGACAAACGTATCATTTAATGCAACTGTCGGGATACAGCAAATAGCTCGCAAAGTGCCTGTTATGAATGGAAAGCAATGGGCTGAGTATGCTTTGTTGGAGTATAAAAATTATGACGAATATTATGGAACTAATAATTATCAGACTCAAGTAGATCTTTTTAAGAGCTTTGGGTGGGGAGATGACGGTTATTCAAAAGCTCCTACAACTGATTGGTATAAAGAGATTTTCAGAACAGCAAAAGTTAACAACTATGAAGTTAATGTATCCGGCGGTACTGAAAAAACAAAATTTTATGTCTCTGGAAACTATAATAAGACAGACGGTATTATTAAGCATACGGATTATAATAGGGCTACAGGGAGAGTTAATTTGAGTCATGCGCTGACTTCTTGGCTTACCCTTAACACAAATAACACATTTAGCAGGAATACTTATCATCAGGCTCCTACGACAGGCGCTTATAATCCTGCAAGAACTGCAATGTTTTTACTGCCGGGTGTCTCCCCAAGAGATGATGAAGGCAATTATGTAAGAGACTTGCCTTACGGCTACTATATGTATAATGTGCCTCAGATGATGGAGCTTAACGAGTATAGCGGCAAGTCATCTAATTTGCTGTCTGCAAATGATTTAACTTTTAAAATTATACCTGGTCTGGAGTTTAAGAGCAGTTACAATTTTGATATGACATGGATGAAGGAGCATCAGTATAGTGATCCAAGAACAAGATTAGGTTCAAGAGTAAACGGACAAGTTTCTGCATATTCAACGGATATTGATAAGTTCCAGACAGAGCAGGTGCTTACTTATAATTCTACAGTTTTTGGAAACAGGTTAAATGCGGTTGCGGGTTTTTCATATATAGATTATAAATATCACATGACCGGCGCAACTGCAAATGGGGTATCTAATCCTGAGCTTAGGCTGTTGAGCAGCGCATCTACTCCTATCTTGGCTGCAGAGTCTTATTCTCAGTGGAAAATGGCAGGATTTTTTGCAAGACTTGGATATACCATCAAGGACAAATATATTTTTTCTGCAACATTGAGATATGATGGTTCTTCTAGATTTGGCGCAGATAATAAATGGGGTCTATTCCCTTCTATATCATTTGCTTGGAGAATTAAACAGGAGAGTTTTCTTACAGATGTTGAGTGGCTTAGTGATCTTAAGTTAAGAGCAAGCTATGGTGTTACCGGAAATGCAAATATTGGAGATTACGTAGCATCCAGATTGTATGCAGGCGGATATGCTTATAACGGAATAGCAGGCGTTGTCTCCTCCTCTATTGGCAATCCAAAACTATCATGGGAAAAGAAACACTCTAAGAACTTTGGTCTAACGGCAGCCTTTTTAAAGGACAGAATCAATTTTGACTTAGACGTTTACAGAGATGATACAAAAGATTTGCTGTATTACAGAACTATTCCCCAGACAACAGGTTACAGTGAAATTCCTTCCAACATGGGTGGTGTAAAAAATGAGGGTTTAGACATTCAACTGAATACAATAAATTTTGACGGTGATAATTTTAGATGGCAGACATCAATAAACTTGTCATTTTGTAAAAATTCAATTACTAAACTGCAAGATGGACTTGACCAGATAGGAAATTATAAAGTCGGCAAGCCTGTCACAGCGGAGTATGTTTATAAATGGGCCGGCGTAAATGCTTCTGATGGCCGTCCAATGTACTATGACAAAGATGGTTATATTACTTATAATCCAACATTGGAAGACCGGTATTGGACAAAAGGTGCAGACCCAACATTCTTTGGAGGATTTGAGAACACTGTTTCATGGAAGAATTTGACTTTAACAATTTTCTTCCAGTTCCAAAGGGGCGCAGTGAAATATTGGAGTGATAAAACCGTTATCATTGGCCAGGCAGCGGATAATAACTTGCTGAAGGATTTGTATTATAAATATTGGAAAAATCCAGGAGATGTTACTTGGGTTCCAAAACCAGTTTACAATGGAACATATCCCGGTAATCCAATGAAATATGATAACAACGGAGAAACTAGCATGAGTTTGATTTACGAGTCTACGGACTTTATCAAACTAAAGAATATTACTTTAAGCTATAATCTTCCGGATAAACTGATGAAGAAATTAAAGCTGGCAAGTGCGCAGATTTTCTTGAATGCTTACAATCTGTGGACAACTACTCCATATCAGGGCTATGATCCTGAAACAGTGGGGAGTGACAGAGGTTTGTATCCTCAGTCAAAGAGCTACAGCATGGGTATAAAGATTAACTTTTAAATGAGAAGAGATGAAAACGATTAAGATATTTTTTATTACTGCTTTATCGCTTGTTACATTGAGTTCATGTAATTCAATGCTGGATATAAGTACAAAGCATGCTCTTCCGCAAGATAAGATGAAAACAGAAGCAGGCTGCAAGAGCTTGATTATAGGTGTTTATGATATGATGCAGGACCCTCTGTTTGCAGGAAGAGACCTTATCTGTACTCCCGATGTACTTGGAGATAACTGTATTCCTTCACCAGGAGCAACAAAGTATATAGAACAATATTATTTCCAACCCAGATATAATATTGATATTTGGGAGTCTGCATATAAACAGATAGAATCTTTAAATGAGTCAATCTCTTATTTAAAAGATTTGGAGCAGACCAGCAGTGTGAAATCTTTGGAAGGAGAAGCCCTGTTTTTAAGAGCTTACGACTATTTCTATCTCGCGATAGTTTACGCAAGAGTACCAGGCCATCTGGTTTCCAATTTTGATTTATGCGTTCCCCTGATTACGGAACCGTTCTACAATGCAGGCGGAAACATCACTGAACATGCCTCCGTTGAGAGGGCAAAAGTTGATGCGGTATGGGCTCAAATAGTTAAAGATTTAACGGATTCATTTAGTTATCTAGATGGCAACGATTCTGGCAATTATCCTTATAGGGCATCCGCCGTTGCTGCTAAAGCCTTACTTTCCAGAGTATATCTTTACATGGGGCAATGGGACAATACAATTACTGCTGCAACATACGTAATTGATAACTCCCCGGTAAGTATTTATTCGGGTTCTAAGTACACGGATATATTCTCTAAAGGTTCTGAATCTTTATGGCAGCTTCACTATACAACTGCAGAAAATTTGGCCTCATCTTCTTTACATTCCACCTATGGAACGGTTGATGATGGTGTAAGAGATTCTGAGGGATATGGAGACGGCTCCGGTGCTGGTGACGCACAGCTTTCTGTAAGCCAGGACTTTATAAATCTTATAGACCAAGCTTCTGATATCAGGTTTGGCGCATTAAGAAAAGTACGTTATGGCGGACAGAATTTATGGTGGACAACAAAGTTCAACAGCTGGGGCGGAACGTTTGGTTTAGATGATGTTCCTTTGATAAGAATTTCAGAGATTTATCTTAACAGAGCGGAAGCGTATGCGCACAAGTCTGATTATACAAAAGCAAGGGCAGATGTAAATGCATTGAGAAATAAGAGAGGAATTGGAGATGCAGCTGCAGTAAATTCTGCTCTTTTAAATGAAATTCTTCTGCAAAGAAGAATAGAATTAGCGTTTGAGGGCCATAGATTTTTTGATATGAAGAGACTTGGAATGGATATATCAAGACCAAGCGGACTGACTACCGTTTCTTATGATGATTACAGAGTTGTAGCTCCTATTGGAACCTCAGAACTTGATGTAAACAAGGCACTTGTTAATAATCCTGGTTATTAATAGATGGAGTTTATTAATAAACATTTAAAAATTATTATCATGAAAAAAATAACAACAATTATATTATTATTCTCCATGGCGCTCCTGTTTAACTGTTCTTGCCAAAAGCAAGACTGGACGTATAAGGGACCTCAATATTTTGAGTTCAGCGCTTATGAAAATAATCAGGGGACAACCAGCAATATTTATCAAAAGGAGAACAGTAAAATAGGATTGGATTCTATTTGCGTTCAGCTGGTAGCAAAGTCTACGGGGGATGTAACCGTTAATTATGAGATTGTAAAGCAGCTCTATTATTTAACTGATGAAGATAAATATGTGGAGAGCGTTCCGTCAGGAAAAGATGTTGCCCTTGTGGATACCGTTTATTCCAACGCTGTATATGGAACAGACTATACTATTCAGACTAGCGGCAGTTCTGCATTTTCCGTATCTTCAATGACTGGCAGTCTGGTAATACCTAAAGATCAGTACTTTGGTTATATACAAGTAAATATGCTCAAGAAATCAGGCAGCAATTTTTATGTTGTTCTTAAAGATTCTGAGACTACAAAAGTAAATAAGCCAAACTCTATCTTCAAGTATATGCTTTCTCCAGATAAGATATTCTATTTCCAGGAGTCATTTGCAACTCAAATTCCTGATACATGGACTCTTATAGATAAAGACGGAGATGGCCACAACTGGAACTGGTATGACGCTGCCGCTACTTCAGATTCTTATATTTCTGGAGGAGTTGGCGCAGTCAAACCTGAGAACTATTTAATCTCACCTGCGGTAACTATAGGAAGCAAGACAGATAACGTCTATTTGACTTTTGAGCTTGCAGCCGGAGATAGTGACTATCCTGAGGAAAATTATAGAGTAATTATCTCTGAATCTCCAATTAACATAGATAATTGCCGTAGTGCCACTTTGTTAAGAGATTGGACTGCGTTAGACTCTTCTTATGCAGACTTCAAAACGGAAACCATAGATGTCACTGCTTACAAAGGTAAGACTGTCTATATTGGCTTTGTACATGGCAATTGCACAGATTGCTATTATATAGAACTAAAGAATGTTAAAGTGTTTGGTCAATAGTAAATAAATACATTGAAAATGGAATTAGACGAGAGATTAAAACAAATTTTTGTAGAACTGACATCTATTGATGCAGTTTCCGGGAGCGAGGCCCCTGTTGCAGATTATATTGAGCATTTTGTAAAAAACTTAGGATTAAGTTGTTACAGAGATGATGCAAATAAGCTGTCAATGGGAAACACGGGGAATGTAATCGTGCCTATCATGGGAGGCGGAGAATTTTTTCTTGCGGCTCACATGGATACTCCCAGGTCTACAAAAAATTTGAAGCACCAATTTCTTCCCGACAGAATAACTTCTGACGGAACCACACCTTTGGGAGTGGATGACAGAGGCGGACTCTCGTCTATTCTTTTTTCTTTAGAGAAAGCTGTTGCCAACAAAACTTTATTGCCGTGTACTTTGCTATTCACTGTTTGTGAAGAAACATCTATGGCGGGTTCTTTAACCTATAAGCCGGCAGAAGGGATAAAATATGGTTTTACTTTTGATTCTTTTATGAGTCCTGCATGCATAGTATCAGAGACTTGCGGACTTATAGATTTTGAATTTGTAATAAACGGCAAATCTTCCCATGCCGGTATTTCTCCGGAAAAAGGGATTAATGCAATCATGATTGCCGCTGAGGCTATGACTAAATTCCCGTTTGGCAAACTTGGAGATAAAGAGACTGCCAACATAGGAATTATAAATGGCGGAAGCGGAACCAATGTGGTTTGTGATAAAGTCTTTTTACACGGAGAAGTCAGAAGCGGAACTAAAGAGAAAGGTGAGGCTATGATTAACAAGATAATAGCGGATTTCAGACAAACATGTGAAAAGCATGGAGGTAAACTAGATGCAAAATATTCATGGGATTTTGTACCGTATGAAATACACGGAGAAGATTTGCCGTTTAAACATTTTGCAAAAGTAGCGTCCTCTTTAGGTTTAAAAGTCATCCCAATGAAATCAATGGGAGGGAGTGACGCCAATTCATTGAATGCCAAGGGTATAAAAACAATCAACTTGGGTGTTGGAGCGCAAAATCCTCATGGCAATGATGAATTTATTTTGTACAAAGATTTTACAAATGCTGCAGAAATAGCATATCAATTATTAACAACTCATTTAGAAAAATAAAATGAAAAAAATATTATTATTTGCCGCACTGACATTGTTAGTGCCTATTGTTTCTTTTTCCCAACCCAAAAATTCTTTACTGCATTATTTACCTGAAAAGGTCACTGCAAAAGGTACTCTTGTAATTGAGGGGGGCGGAGATAGAATTTCTGTAATCCTCAAGACGATAATTAAATATGGAGGAGGAGATAATGCCAAACTTCTTGTTGTTCCTTTTGCAAGCGGCATAGCAGATACAACCGGTATGAACCAAAGCAAAGAGTTCAGAAATCTTGGATGTAAACATGCTGACTATATTTTCTGTGATAAGAAAGATATAGACTCCCCGGAGAATCTGGCAAAATTAGATGGTGTTACTGCTATCTTTTTCTCTGGAGGAGACCAGCTGAGGCTTACGGGATATCTTGCAGGAACAAAATTTTTTGAGAGGATTAAACAGATCTATAAAAATGGCGGAGTTATCAGCGGAACAAGCGCTGGTGCTGCAATTATGAGCCGTATAATGCTGACCGGTAGAAGTTTAAGCGATACCACGGATGATTCACATGAGTTCAATTATATCAAAGCTAATGATGTTGAGGTTGCACAAGGATTTGGATTCTTAAATAACATAATCATTGATCAGCATTTTATTACAAGACGCAGACAAGTCAGATTGATTAATGTTTTACTTGACCATCCGGGATATAGAGGCATTGGAATAGATGAAGAGGCCGCTCTTGTAGTAAAGCCAAATAATACAATAGAGCTTATTGGTAACAGTAATGCCATGTTATTTGAACCATACAAGGTTGTTCCGGGAAAAGCAAAAAATAAAAGTTTTAAGTTGACAATCCTGTATCCTGGTGATACATATAATTTGTAACTTTGCTATAATCTATCCATTAAACAGTTGCAAATGGCGGGCTTAAAGAAGATACCACATACTTTTGTCATAATAGGCGCTATGATCCTATTGTGCGGAATACTTACTTGGTTTATACCTGCGGGAGAGTATAGACATCAGGCTGTTACTGTAAATGGAGCGGAAAGAGACGTGGTTGTAAACGGCTCATATCACAAAGTTGAGCAGGCTCCCCAAACATGGCAAATTTTTGGTTCTTTGGTAGAAGGATTTAAGAAGCAGGCCAACATAATAATTTGCATATTAATTATTGGCGGGGCTTTCCAAATTATGAACAGCAGCCGCGCGATAGATTACGGAATACTTTCATTTTTAAAGAGATCTAAAGATTTTGAGAAGCACAAACTGCTTAAAAAGATTGGAGTGAATAATATTGTTATTGTCCTTTCAATGGCAATGTTCAGCCTTTTTGGGGCGGTGTATGGAATGAGCGAGGAGACCATAGCGTTTGTAATTATCTTTGTACCTCTTGCAATATCAATGGGTTATGATTCTATTACCGGGATACTCATGGTGTATGTTGCCGCCCATATCGGTTTTTCAGGCGCCATCTTTAATCCTTTCACAATAGGCATAGCCCAAGGACTTTCCGGTTTGCCTCTGTTTTCGGGTTTTGAGTACAGAATGTTTTGCTGGGTGATTTTGACAACATTAATCATCTTGTTTACATTGTTTTACGCAAGCAGAGTAAAAAAGGACCCAAAGCTTTCACCAATGTATGAACTGGATGAGTACTGGAGGAAAAGAGAAAGAGATAGCATAAACATGGACTTTGAAAAAAAGACTCCGGTTTCTGCATGGGTGATTTTTATCTTTTCTACAGCTGTTCTTGTAATATTCTCCTGTTATTATCCTCAGACAACTGTAAAAATTGGACAGACGGAGAGTACATTTTGTTGCCTGCCAATATTAACTCTGCTTTATGCACTGTCGGGATTCTTAACATTGCGCAAATCTTATTTATTCTATATACTTGACGTACTTGCTTTTACAATTGTGTTTCTGATAGTAGGCGTTTTGGGTTATGGATGGTATATAACAGAGATTTCCGCTTTGTTTTTGGCAATGGGAATTATTTCCGGTATTGCGATGGGTGCAGGCGGAAATGAAATTTCCAAAGAATTTATTGGGGGTGCAAAGGATATATTAACCGCGGCCCTTATTGTTGGGCTTGCCGGGGGCATTATAGTAGTCTTACAAGACGGGAAAATAATGGATACTATCCTATACTCTCTCTCAAATGCAATGCACGGCACCGGCAAGGGAGGAACGGTCTCTATTATGTATGCAATTCAAACAGTGATTAATATATTTATTCCATCAGGTTCTGCCAAAGCTGCTCTTACTATGCCAATTATGGCTCCGTTTTCAGATGTAATTGGCTTGTCCAGACAGGCTACCGTGATGGCTTATCAATTCGGCGACGGATTTACAAATATGATTACTCCAACATCTGCCGTTCTTATGGGTGTCCTGGGAGTTGCCAAGATCCCGTATGAAATTTGGTTTAAGTGGTGGTGGAAAATTTTGCTGGTATTTATGATTGTAGGATTGATTTTATTGATGCCTACGGTTTATATGCAGCTCAACGGTTTTTAAAATAATATCATGAAAATAATTAAAATTTTGGCGGTTGCATTTGCAGCTGTCCTGTGTTCTTCATATTTTACTGAAGCTCAAAACATTGCAACACCCGCACAAAAGCGCGGATTCACAAAGCTTACAACGTACTCAGAACTTGCAGAGTTTGTTAAAAGATTGGATGCGGCATCCCCGGCGCTAACTGTAAAAACTATCGGGAGTACAAAACAAGGCAGAGATATTTTTGCTCTTAAGTTTTCTAATAATAGCAAAGGGCTAAAAACAAAAGTGCTGATTTTTGCGCAACAGCATGGCAATGAGCAATCCGGAAAGGAGGGGGCGCTCTTGCTTGCAGAACAGCTTATTAGGCCGGAAAACAGATATCTCTTTAACAGGTTGGAAGTAACGATAATTCCAATTTCCAATCCGGACGGTTCAGAAGTTAATAAAAGGCGTAATTCTGCGGGAATGGATTTAAACAGAAATCATCTTATAATGACTGAACCTGAGGTAATTGCGCAGCATCATCTTTTTGACAAAGAACTTTTTGATGTTACCATGGATGTACATGAGTATTATCCTTATGGTGAGGAGAGTGATTCCCTTGGTTATCACAGGAATGCAGATGAATGTATTGGGTATCTCACAAACCCGGATGCATCAGGCAAGATAAAAGATTTTCAGTTTAAGGAGTTTACCCCATTTTATTCATCATATTTAAAATCTCACGGAGATTCTTGGGCATTTTATACTCCCGGTGGCGTACCGGATAAGGATTATTTCCGCTTTAGCACTTACGATGTTAATGACGGGCGTCAATATTATGGTATTCAAAATTCATTGTCTTTTATTCAGGAAGGGAAAAACGGTACGGATTGTCTTTCAGATAACCTTAAGCATAGAGCTATGTCTCAATGTGACGGCATGATGGCGCTTATAAAGTTTTCATATAATAACAGTGAAAAAATAAAGAAACTTGTTGCTAATGAGCGTAAAAGGATAACGGGAGGCGTAGATGAATATGTTTCTTTAAGAATGGAACACAGGACTAATGGCACTCCTCTTAGCCTTCATGTTCAGAGCCATAAGACAGGGAGGGATTCTGTTGTAAATGTAAAAGAATTTAGAAGCAAAGTGGTAACAGTAGATTCTATCAGAATTCCTTATGGATATTTAATTCCAAAATCTAATCTGAAACTTTGCGGATGGGTTGCCCGTCAGAATTTTAAAATTGCTCAATTGAGCGGCCGTGAGGAAAGAATGTATGAAATCTCCAAAATTAATGGAGAGGAAAAAGTTGATTTTGAGGATGATATAATCTCTCTGCCAAGGACCTCAACTGCAAAATTATCATGGTCTGAATTTGCAGCTAAATATGGAAGTGACGTGCTGGAGAAATACATATTTATTCCTGCGGGTCAGTTAAAGTGTAAACTTCTGGTTGTTGGACTTGAGCCAACATCAGAGCTTGGTTTGTCAACATATACAGAGTTTGAAGATTTAGTAAAACAAGGAGAGGAGTATCCGGTTATCCGTGTAAGATAAATTATCTGTTGCTCTCTTTTATTAGCTTGCTAATCTGATTATTAAGGGCAGTTGCTTCTTGCAGCTGCTCTATTGTTATGTGCATTCTGTATTTCCACATCCAATGAGGAACGGCCGGATTGTTTATCCTCTCACTGTATGCAAATCTGTTTCTGATTTTTTCATTTACAGATATCCAGTCTTGCAGCGGAAAAATTGCAAACATGCTTGGAGATGCAAGGTTGTTTTTAAGGACTTTCTCGCAATCTGCGGGTGTTGCATCATAGTATGTTTCTCCGGTCTCTTCAGACTTGTATGCAATGGTTTTTAATCTTCTGCCAAGCCACATTCTCAAGGTTTCGCTATCGTGAGTAGAAGTGCTGCAAACGCTTAAATATGGGAAAGTTGCAGGGTCTGCAAAATCCGAGTTGTTTTTGGGCATTATCTGCAATTCCAGAGTTAAAATTTTTAAATCTGCCATGCATTTATGCACCGGTTCAGCCAGCATTCCCAAATCTTCTCCGCAAGCCAACATGTTGGAAGCCGCCATTATTTGCTGTAATTTTTTCATTGCATTGCGGTACCATAAATCATTGTTTCTCTTGTAGAAGAAAGTGTCGTAAAGAGCGTCAAATGATTTTTTCTGGGCAGATGTCAGGCCTTTATATTCTTTGCTCTCTTTTGCGCAAATACAAGGAACCCATTTGCATTTATGATAGGGATCTTCCATGAAAAGATTCTCTTGAGCAATCTTCTGCAACTCTTTGGTATTCTGCTCTTTTGGAACGGGCAGCCCATAGCTTTCAATCTCCTCAATATCAAGAGGCAAGACAGGATAAAAATGCCCGGCTTTTCCCCCGTTCAGAGGATACGGAATCTCCCATATTCTAAAGAATCCAAGTATGTGATCTATGCGGTATGCATCAAAATAATCTGACATTTCCCGCATTCTTTTTTTCCACCATTTATAATTGTCCCGGGCCATCTCATCCCAGTTGTAAGTTGGGAAGCCCCAGTTTTGACCCTCTGCGGAGTAGTAATCCGGAGGAGCTCCGGCTTGTTGTCCAAAATTAAAATATTGAGGATGCTGCCATGCATCGGCGCTGTTTCTGCTTATCCCGATAGGTAAATCTCCTTTTAGGGCAATGCCATTTGCGTGAGCATAGTCAATTGCTTCAGTCATCTGATTGTGAAGATGATACTGTAGATATACATAAAAGAACACATCATCTTTTATTTCACTTTTTCCGGAACTTAATTTATCCACGTCAGCCTGTGAGAAGATGGAATATTTTTTCCATTTTCTAAAATCTGCAGTTTTGTTTTTGTCTCTGAGCGCGCAAAATACTGCGTAAGGGTAAAGCCACTCTTTGTTGGATTTTACAAACTTGTAGTATTCCGGCTGAGCAACAGTGTCATCCTTATTTTGGTCATATAATGCACGGAAATAGCGCATTTTAAATTCCAATACATCTTCATAATCTACTGATGCTCTGCGGTTAAGTGATTTGATTTCTTCTGAAAAATCTTTTGCCTTTTGTTTATCTTTTATATGTCCGAGCGGAGATATTGAGAGATAAAGAGGGTGGAGCGCAATTGAAGAGATGCTGTTGTAGGGATAGGAGTCTTCCCAATTCATGTGCTCAAGTGTGTCATTGATTGGCAGCGTTTGTATAACGCTCATTCCCACTTGTTTTGCCCAGTCTACAAGAGATTTGAGGTCTTCTATTTCTCCAATGCCGCAGCTCTTTTTTGTGCGCAGTGCAAAAACCGGAACTACGCATCCCGCAAATTTTGGTTTGCCTGTATTAAAATTGGCTGAGGAGTGTTCTATAATAAGTGTCTCATGTTTAGATACTTGTGGAATTGCCAGGGTTCTGTTCAATCCATCTTCCCATGTGTACTCTCCCGTTACATCATTTTTGCGGACAAATTTATATTCCCAAGTTTTGCCCTGTTCATTTTCTATTGGAAAAGAGGCAATCCACTTAAGTCCTTTTAACCTTGCCATGTTGGCGGCTTTTTCAGGTTTCCATTCTCCCATCTCCTTGCTGCTGCCGCAGACATATATGCTGCAATCCTTTGGAACATTGGGTATTACAACTCTTATAATCAGTTCATAATTGCGCTTATGTGTCTGCGTATAGGGGCTGCATTCCAGTCCAGAAAAAACGTGTGAAAATGGGTCAGTAAGAAAAGGAGCTTCTGCCGTGTTGCCCTGCCATTGATCTCTTGTTTCAATTTTTGCAGTGGCAGAATTAAGCGCAAGGCGGCGTCCGCCTCCGGCCTCAAAGTAAATTGTATTCTCTGAAGTTTTTACAAAATATTTGTAGTACAATAGTCTCTCTTTTACAGGATCACACATTATCTCTCCATTCCATTCATCTGATTCTGAATGTGTAAGACGGAAGGCCCTGTCTGGGTCATAGTTGCCTAAAATTAAAGACGAGCCTGTGATGTAAACCTGCTCTCCCGGTTGTGTTTTAAAATTAATTCTAAATTTTATAATCATAAACTGTCGGGAGCTTTAGCTCTCCTTTTTTCTATTGCTATGCTGATGAGTGAAATCACTCCGCAAAGTATCATTATAAATGCCTGTGACTCATGGGAAATGGTGGCAAATACCATTCCTTCTGCATGTGCTATTCCGTAAATTTGAGCCAGCGCAAGGCTGACTAAAAAATGATAAGCTCCAATCCCGCCCTGTACCGGAACTGCCCATCCTAAACTCCCCACAATCATAAGAAACAGCGCATCCGTTATTGTGAAATCATTCATGCTTGGGAAAGCAAGAATGCTAGTATAACTGGTAATCCAAAAGCTGGCCCAAAGAAGGATTGTAAGGGTGAAAAACATCCATTTCCGCTTCATCTTAAAAGCGGCTAAAACACCTTGCCACAGACCTTTAAGGAAGCCTACAAACTTATTGTGAAACTTGTGTTTTCTTAATCTGTCGCGATAGATATAAATTAATATTGCGGTTGCGGCTATTAAAACAATTATTGCGACAATTACAATTATCAGGACTTTTGTAAGCCTGCTTTCTGCCGGGTTAATCATCTGAAGCTGAATGAACGAGCCAAACCTTTTCCAAGAAAATACCACCATCATTACGGCAAACAAAAAGAGGCAGACCAAATCCCAGCTTCTCTCCAGAATGACCGTTCCGATTGCCTCTTCAAATGTCACTTTTTTCTTTCTGGCTACAATGCCGCAGCGGACAAGTTCTCCAACGCGCGGCAGAGCAAAATTTGCAAGGTTCCCTATGGTAACGCCGTCATATGTCTCTTTTATTGTCACCGACGGATTAAGTTGATTTGTAAGAAGTTTCCAGCGCCATGCGCGCAAAATAAAGCCGGAGATTCCAAATAACATGGAGATTGCTATCCACCAATAATTACAGTGCCTGAGACCGTCTGCAAAATCGCTCCACTTCACTCCCTTAAAGCAGAAATAAAGGAGCACAATAGCAACCAGCAGTACAAGAGCGTACTGCAGAATTTTTTTAGCTGTCAGCTGTTTTCCCGGGGTTATCTGCATACCTTCCGCAAATTTACATAAACCTTCCGATAAATTATGGAAATAATATACCTTTGTGAGAGAGAAAAGGGAATTTATCTATGAAATCTATTATTGGAGTCGGTAATGCTCTAACAGATATTTTAGCGGTTTTACCAAATGATAATTTGTTAAAAAAGTTCCATCTTCCGGTTGGAAGCATGCAGTTGGTTGATGAAGAAACCGGAGCAAAAATATGGCAAATGCTTAAAGAACAGGGT